>JGI24159J19872_10000245_pt1 | contig 42511 bp, 21 predicted proteins | sample Ectturendosymbi4_FD_19872 | JGI IMG/M metagenome (IMG submission 19872) | reverse complement strand
ACAATGTAATCGATTACGATTACATTGAAAGTAATCACGATTACAATCGCGATTACATTTGTCTTGAAACATCTTCAGAACGAAAACAAACCCCATTGCATGGTTTGATGTAAGTATCTTTTCAGACAACATACGATAATAATGAATGCAAAAAACGAAAAGACTAGTCTGTAAGGATCAAGCATCGGAAAAAATTTACAATAAGTTTTTAATGAGATGTTTGTGCTGTCAACGAACCAGGGGCGGAACTAGAGGTTTGAGCTGGAGGGAAACTTAGCTGAAAGAGGCCAGTTGACCTCTGTAGGTGACCTACAAGTAAACACTCAGAAAAAACCTTGAGAAATATTGGTGAATCCGGGTGTGGATAGCTATACCAAAACCCAATTCAACGGAAAATCCCCGAAAAACGTAAAAAGACGACAACCTACTGAAAACCAATTAAAAGAATATTAAAACCGAAATATAAGTTAAGTGGGGGCCTGGTTTTTACATTTAGCTGGCCAGCGGAGTCAAATCGCCCCTCATCCCTCCTGTCAGTTACTTCACTGCAACAAACACTTTAAATATTATTAATTAAAAATGATCAATGTTTAAAATCTTCGTTACAGTTGATGAACACCTTTGTTACAGTTGGCTTCAAATCTTTAACAAAAAAGAAGTAAAACGTTCACGTCGTCCAGTGAAGGTTTTACTTTTTTTCTGTTAAAGTCAAATGACATCTATCAAGCTTGAACATTCGTTCAGTGACGCTGAAAATTCGTTTGTTAATAATTTCAAAATTGCTGACTGTATCTTTTAACTCCGGTACTATCGTCTGCAGGCCAGCATAGCGTTGTGCAACTTTTAATTTAAAATGAATGAGCAGTGACGCCGATACAGCTGCGCATCTGACTATTGGACCAAATATCAATGGTCAACAAAACCTCACTAGTTTCGCTGAGTTTTTCTAGCTGTATCTGGTGGATCACGATTGACATACCAGTTATCAGTGTTGTGGAAAAGTACTTTCGACTTGGATTAAAGCATCTAATTCTTCTGAAAAAAAATTACTGCAGATAAACTAGTGCACTAATTTATATACATAGCCTACTCCAGCACTTGCGTTCATAAGTTCACTCTGAATATATATAGATAAAACCAACACCTCTCCTCGTAATGTCCCGCTATTCTGTTGCCGAAGTGTCAAACCGTTTTTAAGCAAAGCTCTTCTTTTTGTTGCTACGTCTAACTAGACTCGCTACGTTACTTCTGGCGGCCAACAGGAATGGTAGCTGGAACAAAGCTAGAATTCGTTACAAACGCTCTGCCGGCCGCTGGACTATCTGGATTTAACGCACACAGACGGGGAAATAGCCTCCCCTGCAACATAACCATAACAAACGATGGTAAAGGAGGAAACCCAACCACCACAACCGCTGTTTATCGCCCAGTGATGTAGGGTGAAGATTTCCAAGTTTAATCGCGAACGTAATCGTCAATTACGATTAAATTGGCAATGTAATCGATTACGATTACGATTACATTTTATTTTTGGTGAATTCAACCGATTACGATTACGATTACCCCATGTCAGGCTCCCACTGCGTGTTTTTTCCACCCAGATCTCATTTTTTTAGTCGACCTGGGTGTCTATAGGTTTAATTATAAAAAATCGCGTTAAATCTGTTTTTTTTGAAATGATATAATAGTCAGCAACTTCAATGTGTTCGATGATATATAGATAACTTTATATTACAGTGTTTGCATACGCACATCAGGTGAGAAAGTACGCATATCGGATGAAGCAGAACGTGTTCAATCGGTTTCATACCCTCATATGAAGATTGTTATCAGTGTTGTATATATAATGTCATTGTGTCTAACTCCAGTTGAGGAAACTGTGAAACAAGGGTTAGGACTCATTGTTTAAATTTCGATGTTTCCGTATGCATATGAATAATAAACAAATTTTAATCAGAGGAAGACATTGGGATTACACTTTTGTGAGATTTTAGATCCAGCTGCAGGTCAAGATCGCACAGAGTTTCCTAGTTTAATTACAAATCTACTCCTACAATTAGTGAGAGATACCATCAACGGAGTATGTTACCGGCGTAAAGAAAACGTTTTGAGCAACAGAAAGGGTGTTTAATTGGGTCCAAACGTTAATGTTTGCCCTGCAGAAGAAAAGTTGGAAGAGGAACTGTAATTAAATCAGTATTCGATTGTCGTTTCAATTCAAATAAGCACACTCATACGTTTTTGTTTGTAACACAAGCTTTCTGGGTTTTTATTGTTTTTTTTGGTGTGCAAACTGGGTTTATTTTAAATCATTGAATGGGAGTCCTACATGTGGCTGTTGAACACAAACATCTTGCCATGTAATGCAGCGAGACAGTGGCACTGCTGATAGCGGTAAGCCACGTATACTGTAGTTTTATACTGTGTGAAAAGAAGCATGAGTAAATCTGTAGCAGTGCTTCCACAAGTTTAAAAAATCCACCGTTAGTGTGAGACTGTGATCAACGCGACCGAGTGAATAGCTTAATCAAACGACTCTTATGCAGGTTTCTTTTCACAAAGTTTAAAAATACGTGGCTTGTTAGAATACGTCTATGCTAACTTGTGGGAATACGTCTTTATCATTAAGGTTTGGTTCTGACTTCTTAGTTAGCAAAGTGCAAAGCTACATTTGCTGTGGCGAGTTTTCGTAATTCATCTGTTCAGTTTTTTAAAGCCTGCGTGGTGTTCTAACTTTAGTAAGTTGCCAGATAGTTTTGTCAATATATATTTCTAATTCTCATTGCTTGAAACAGTTTTGCGAGAGTGTCTAATTTTCTCGTTTTTTCACCGCTCATATTGTTCTGGCCGCTGATTATTCTTACATTATGACATATTTGTAGAAAATCCTCGAAAAAATGGATATTAGACTGTTTATGAAAGGAAAAAGCATTTCTGATAACCGAAGTGTAGAAAACATTTCAGACAAAAGCTTGAGAACTGAGGTTCAATCAGTACAGACTAAATGGGGTAGAAAGGGTAAAGCGTTTTGTGAACGTCCATTTGCATTGCATCGTCAGCAATCTGAAAAGGATAAGCAAAATTTAGATGTTGCCACCCCTGGAAAAATTTCTGCGGACGCCCATGGTGTCAAACACTATCTTTTAAATGCTTTTTGTAGGAATAAAAGATTTTTGGGAAAACCACTAGTGTTCTCAGTTATGTGTAGTTTGTGAAAAACGAGTTCCATCTTTTGGGACCAGCTTCTAATCTTTTGTGGATTAATGATATAAGACGTTTTTAAACTGTGGTTATTCCCTGAAAGATCGTATAGTTCGTTCGACCAACTAACATAGTCACTTTTTGGCCTACAAAAGGCAACAAATTTTGTGTGATACCCAACGATTGTTGCAGACAACCATGAGCATTAAACAAGTGAAGACTTTTTGTCGTCCCTCCATCTGATTGCCCCCCAAACGCCTGGGTTGGATCCGCCACTGCTTATCAGAGCAGATGTTTTCAAACTTATTTTTCGTGACGCACACTAATAAATTCTGATTTGGCCCGGCCAAATCAGCTAAATTAGCTGTAGCATGCTACTTTACGTTGCAACGGAATCTATTGTGATGTAACATTCAGCATTTAACGAACATTCTACAGTTTCAGGCAACTGTGATGTCACATATGTCCCCTTAAGGAGATTACGTTTCACTGTTGAACAGTGTGTGGTGATCATACTGAAACTATTCCGTTAAGATTCAAGTTTAAGTGCAAAGCAATGCACCATCGATCAAACATTTCATAAGCTTTTTGCGAAGTATGAAATTTTCACGGGACTCTTCACTCTTGTTGAAGCCACGCCGGTGTGCTGCGGTCTGGGAAGTCCTTTCCCACATGGTTTTGGGAAATCCTGCCTTAGAGGGTTTTCATTCGAGAATACAGAATACCCGTAGTTAGCACGCAACGTAATACATTATTCTGTGACAAAAAGAAATAATAAATGTCTCCCCACTAAATCACTCTAATGCCATTTGATTGTCACACGTTCATATAGGTACTATTATTAGCGCACTTTCTGTTCGTGGTGACTCTTGCTTCGGTGGTTCATGTGACGTCGCGTCTGGCTGTCACAGGATTTCTTAGAATCTTTGGAAATCTTTTCTTAAAAAATCTTAATCCATGAGCCATAGACGTATTCTAAAATTGACAATGAAATTCATCCTCTTATATTCGCCTTTCACGCAGCTGGTATTTTCACGGTAAAATCACTTTCGTCGTAAATGACCTTTTATATACTGCCACGTTGGTGATGTGCCGAAATGACGATGTTGCAGGTGATCAACAAGACAATTCAGCAATGCAACATTTTTGAAACACGGAAAATTTAGCGAGACTCTACAATAAATTCAACCGTGGTTTCAAGTTGACTCGCAAAAGGTTTCAGTGATACCAATCTTCTTTTGCAAAATCAAAATCCTGAAAAACTGTAAAAAACGCCGAAATGATTTCATCTCATGGTACTCTCAAAACAATGCCAATAGGGACACGTTCCTGTCTTGTTGTATGACGTTCTGTTATTTCAGCGTTCTGAAACATGGAGTTTATGTGCCTTTCGCTAATCACGTATTAATGCAGGGATGTGAAATCTTAACAAGGGATATAAAAGCTCCCGTTTTGAGAGATCAGTTTTGAAATTAGAACTCAGTAAATGCTTTTGGAGGCACAGTCAGCGCACTGCGACATTAAGACATCTCAGCACAAATGAAAAACAAAGGTTATTCCCACTGTTTGCCAAAGCCATTGCGCTGAGCGCACATGTAAAATAAGTAAATGAATCTCGTCAGAAGAGCAAAACAGAATGTTTCTACTGATATTTGGAAAAAGAAAGAAGTGATCATGTAGATTTGTTTGTTTGAGATCAGTACGCAGAAAAACATAATTGCACTTAGTGATACGTGGCATAATGAGATGTGGTCAAACAGAGTGGCTCAAAGTAGGAAACATTTCTGACTGTCTGCGTTGCGGTTTAGAGATTTTTAAACTTAGTTTAGTGAACTCGGGTCATAGCGAGAACTGAGATGGTTATTTCTGAATGATTGCATTGTTTCAATCGATTGAAAACACTTCATTTCCTTTCAGATGGTTATTAAAGCAAAAATATGTCTTTTTTGGTAAAAGATATCCCAGGCAATAGATGAGCATCCTCAAAAATATTTTCTAGACTTCATTCTATGGTAGTTATGCAACAGAAAAAACTGCTTCAATTCCCAAACTTTTGGTAAATCTCCATACGTCCAAAGCGTTTTGAGCACAAGAAAGCGAAAAACGGGACTCGTTTGTCATCATTGTAAAGCTGAATGAAGGATGCCTCGTACATTATCGGCAATTTGGTTTCTTCAAGATGGAGTCAACACATTTTGCAATTTCCCCGATAATCAACCATGCATGCAACGCTAATAGAATCGTGTCTTTTATCTCTAGATTAAAGCTAAAATAATGAAGCCGGTGCGCCGCAGATATAGGTACATTTTTGATATGTCGCTTTTTACAGACGTAAAGAAATTGTGCCTGGGGCTATTTTAACAAACCACAGTCATGTTGATTTCAATGCCTTTTCAAATTTTTCAGAGGGCGGCGGGGTTTCTCATGTAAAATAATCCTTTCAAGAGACGTTGACATACCAGAAAATGTCATTAGGTTCAGCACACTATCGACGAATTTTCTTAATCACCATCTGAAACAAATTTAAAACTTTCAACGTCATATTTGAATTCTATGTATAGGCGATATTAACGCAAACCTTCTTAACACAGCTAATAATAACAGAGTACAACCTTATCTACAACCTGCGTATAGTTTAAGCAGCCCAGGCTGCTACCCTGTTTTAAATAAGCCTACAAGAATGATAAACGGAGCAGAGCCATGTGTTTATCATAGCTATACAAATAACTTAACCAACAGACTGAAACCGTATATCATGTTTCGGGATAATAACAATAAATAACCTACTTATTTATTTATTTGAAAGTAAACCCCGAATAAAAAGCGATATTAATCAAAGAATCTTCAGAGAAACGCAATGTTGATATCATTACTTTCGTCGAAATGTGCACATGGCTCCAGATCCTCAGCTGATCCAGCATTCAGAAAGAATTTCAACAAAAAGTTTGATTTGAACACTGATGAAAGTATAAAAATATCTTCTACCACGCTAAATAACTTCCATATTCTTCTCACCAACCACTCCCGAAAGAATACTATCATTTACCGATCGATTAGACCAGTGCATGCTTCCTAAACGTTTTCTGGCCGTGCTGCACCTAATCACGTATAAACCGTGATTACCCCCATGTGGTGATGTATAAATCTTACGGAAGTAAACTCCGTTTTTGCTGACAAGTTTAAAACACCACCAATTGATTTAGTTTCAAACGCCAAGCAAGCTTTGGACCCAGACTGCGACAGGCGACCTCAATGTCCCCCATAAAAATCAAATATCCACCCTCCGGGGCGTAAGCCCCACATTTGGAACTACTGCATTAGACTAAACAAAATTATGAGCAGACTTGATGAAATCCCTGTAAAATTTGCATGCTAAGAACTTCCGAAATGAGTTCCATCATCTCTTTCCTAGTATGTTATAAGCGAATGTATGGGTATTGGCAGTTTTCCGAACAACCTCAAAATTGCCAAAGTAGTGCCGATCTGTAAGTCAGGGGATAGTAAAATTCCTATTAGCTGCAGACCGATATCGATGCTAACTTGTCTGCCAAATAGATTTGAAAAAGTGTAAGGTTTTAATTGAAAAATCATTTGTTGAGTCAGCAGCAATACGGTTTTCACAATAATTATTCCATATTCTTGGTCATGAAAAACTTGTATGAACCTTCTCCAAAACCTTGATAGAAAACGTAAAACGTGCGACTTACTTAGATCTTCGAAAAAACTTTTGACTCAGTTAATCACTTCGTACTGCTGTCGAAACCCGCGGATGACGAAACAGGAGGAACTGTTTTTAAATTGATAGAGTGTCACTTGTCCAACAAAGCTCTGAAAAATATAAAAACCTGCTACAAAAACAATTATTTCCGGAGTCCCCCAAGAACAAAATTATTGCTCTGCTTACCAAATTCTAATGTAATGAAAAACCTACTTTTTGCATGGTGATAACACCGCATTAGTACAGAGTGATACCAATTTGGAAAAACTGCAAGATACAGTTTACCATGAAATTCATGAAGTAATTGATTTACTATCTGCAAGCAAGCTCCCACTAAATACTTCTGAAAGAATTTGTGTTGATCACAAATAAACGTGTTAATACAGATTACTTTAAAATAATTGTAAAAGGGCAATATATAAAAAGAGTTTTAGTTACAAGTGTCTTATTATAATGCAGATGAGAACCTGGCATGGAAAGAGAACTGTAAATGGTTGTGTTGCACAACATCTGATACGTTGGTGTAATGTACAAAGCTGAGCATTCTGTACGTAACCAAACACTTCACATCTTACATCACAGCCTGAAATTCAGGAGTTCAATACGGAATCATTGCCTTGAGGAAGAACATTTTCATTTTATCTTTTTAGCTACAGCACCAGTAGTGCTGAGTCGCGCCATGTTGAAACACTTCTGGAATTGCCACTTCTAAATTTTGAAGCATTTACAAAACGCAGAAATTCTACAGCTAGTGAATACTTGTAATCTTGACCTCGCAAAGTTCATGAATTGATAGAATAAACTGCAGCTAACGGCAACATTTAACGATTGTTTCAAGCTCACCACACATCTTCACCTGTATAATTGGAGAAGGCAGACTAAAACACGAAAATTTGCGTTACCGAGGGCACATTCAAACTCAAATGCGAAGATGTTGAAACACAGTGCATTAGAGATCTAGTCACAAACTCTTTTAATCTTAAAATATAAGCCATGTTTGCAACTTTTCATAGCTTGAAATCAAAGAGATGTGTTACTAAGGTGCTAATATAATACGAAAATTGTCGATATTCTTCCATTCCATGGTCTTGTGCATAACCAGTTGCATTGACCCCGCATTTTGATACTACTTAAGAAGTTCCTTCATGAGATATTGTAATTTTTTTGAAATTTGACATTTTCCTTTTAAATATGCAGCAAAACAAATTTTTTTAGATTCGAGTGTACAAAGTTAAATTTCACCACTTTTGGCCCCCTCCTGGAAAAATCTTTTTGGCTACCCCTGGGAAATCCACTACTGCTCCCCTGGACAAAAAGCTTCCGGCGCCCATGGCTGGGGTATCATTAAACTCAAATCGCATTGCGAACGTTGCAACTTGCAAATCTACTGAACTGCATACAAATTTCCGTTCCCATGCGTGGGTCATCACCGACTGAAAATCCATTTCCCGCACAAGCGATTTGACGCCTCGTTCTCAGCCTTTATAACCCACACTGCAACTTTGCACTCATCTGCAGCTGTCGTGACGCAATCCCAACTCCCAGTATCTATAATAAGCGTGATAAATGCAAACAGTTTTGTTGCAAAGTTAAGTCAATCATTCTGGTTGCTTAAATTTGCATGCATCACATTTTGTTAGTATTGCAACTCCATTTATTATTGTGTTGTGCTAATATTGTACTTCCATTTCCATGAAGCAACAGTTGTATTTGCACTAGAAGTAAATTCACCTCGCTGAATATTGCAACGCAAATGGCCCTCGTTGCTTTGCAGATCCCCATATACAATTTACGAATTGGTCTACTTAGACCTTAACACACACGGAGTTGCTCAGTGTCAAAGTTACCGTGTTAGCGCCATCTATGCGTGCGTTCTTTGCAAGCACCTCACATATATACTTGTGTTCTTTCGTCCATGCAGGCCTGGTAAGACGGTATAGCAGGATGGAACGTTTGGAGCCAGGAAATGAGAAGTTGAAAAATTAGATAACTTGAATTGACGTTCAGTGCGCAGAAAGGAATTTGTCTGAGTCGGGCGCTTGCAGGTCTCCATCTCGACCATGTTCACGTCGCTGATAACTTCCAGGACCACTTTCAGGACTGTATTTAACTCGGAGAGGTCCCTACACTACCCAAAATTGCAAGACTCCCAATCGACTGCAAGAAGTTCGACTTCTACGACCAACTGTACCTCCGCCGTAACCTACATTAACGCCTGATTTTTGCAGGGCCATCTTAACACCATCATGAGCCCCCGAAGAAACTAGTGTACTGGGGCCTCTACGACAAGTGTAGTACAGTAGTATATATATATGGTAAGTCACTCAGCGTGTAGATTAGCATGTGGTCCTATGCTCGTGCGGCCTCAGGGCAATGCCCATCGGGCCCACATATCAAGATGGTGCTGAGTGTTTGTTCAAACCTTCCACAGATCCATTGAATTGAAAAGGAGATATTTTTAAATTCTGAGTATTTGTCAGAGTAAAAGGTCAAGTAAAATAGTAATAACAGTTGTCTTTGCACTAGAGGTAAATACAGCTTCGGAAACATTAATAAAAGAGATGAATCTGTATGCGGCATACATACCCCAGTTTCAGTCTCGCTGGAGTTGCAAATATAAATATAATGATACAAGGCTAGGAGCTTAGCCAGACAAAGCAATTGGGAGGCGAAAATTGTAAACTCTAGTAATGATTGGCTTTTTGCGTTCATGACATTTTTTCTCAACGGTTCAACAATTGCCGTTCCAAATTTGGGGGGAGCGACAGCGTCTTTTGCCGCCCCTAGCTACGCCCCTGTGCAAGGCACTGATGCTACTCTACAACTACTAGACGTTAACGGCACATGCTTGAGAGACGTTACCATTGTGAACCGTTTGTGATGTAGAATCTTAACCTGTCTCTACGATTTTCACAGTCGCATTTCACTTGGTTGGTAAGTAGCGCATAGCGTGAGCTGAGGAATTTTTATTGTCAGTTGGCAAGACTATGGGCTCAGCAACAATATCTTCGCTTGCTTGCGCCAGGAGTCACGTGGCAAGTTTGTAATGAAAGTTGCACTGGCGGCAAACCAGTGGCAGCCCATAATATTTGGCATGTTCAGTCATGAATTGACAAGCTTAATTTTTCAGAAGTGTTCCTGCTAGCATGTACTGTATCTTCCTCAGAGCGTCTCTGTTGCTCCAATGAAATGCTGTATACATTTGCTTTAATTATTGAGGCTTTCGAAGTTAATCGATTGTATACAAACATCAAGATTATCCTTTTGGTTTTTGTGCGTTATTAGTAAGCCCGTTGCTATTTAAAATATTTATAACATGGATGAAACTCTTGCATGTTCAGAAGTTAGCAAATGCATTTGCTTTTGTCCATGAAATTAATTATGTTTATATGCCTCCGTTGGCTCTTAGACATCAGAGAACTCCCTGCTAAAGCATTGTAGTTCTCAAATACATCACAAAACAGGGACAGCAAAATCATTACGTTTTCAATAATGGCGCTTCCACAAGCTGTCCATCAAGCCTGTGCACAGCACCTTCGACATCCTTTTAACCAAGATAGTCATCAGCATTGATGAAAGCTGGGAAGAGGTGAAATAAAAACTTTCGGAAACAAAAACGTTTTGCGTCACTCAGTATCTCCGTGATTTATAGACTTCCTACAGATTACAGAGAACTTGCGATAAATGTCCTATTTCAACTTTCAAGACAGGGACTGGTTATTTGAATCTATTTTTAGTCAAACGGGGAACATTGGCTTCTTAAGTACCCGTGATATAGACACATTTGGAGATCTCACATCATTCGAATTTACCATTATCAACCAATACAAAGCACTGATGGCATTCCAAAATAATCTTAGGTTTTTGATAAAAACCACTATAAAAACATCTAATATTTGGCACGGCAACAGGCAATTCAGCAGAATTCGCAGCTAAACTTTTTGAGTTCTTCGAAAGAATTCTTTTTTTGAAAACTCTTTCCATGTAGGTTGCAGACACTTAGCACCGTTTCATTTATGGGAATTGGAACTGCTGATTTCAGCCAAGAGCAAACCGCAATAAAAATATGAAAAAACAAGTTAAAAAAAGTAGCATGTGTTTTAAAACAAAACTATCTTTTTTAGAAAAGAGATAGCAGCTCTGACCAGGTGAAAAACTATGATGAGTTTATTACTAAAGAGAGTCGCGATATTTCGCAAATTACGATAAAAGCCACAAGCCAAAATTTTCTTCCTTCAGCTACGCGTTATTAACGTACGTCTGTAGCCTACGTAGATAACCTGGATTTTTTAAAAGTCATGAACATCAGATTTACTGATCTAATCTTTATGAAAATTGAGGAGCCACTGAAAACACTGTTGCAGATACTTTATTTTTACAAAAAAATTCTGACACAATATAAGTGCTTAACGCTGGCATGCGGACGGGCCAAGACATAAAAACTTGAAAAGTGTAAAGCAAGTTGCTGTCAATTGTGATGTCAATTTAAAAGTTATGTCGTATCAGTAGCAATGCTGCCTTGGTAAATCTACAGCAGCTGGCTTTATGGAAACAAAACGTGATCGTCAACGAAATCACCTTCATACAAAATTTTTATTGTTTTGTATCCTTTCATTTTTGAACAATGCATGAATTTACGCTCATTTTTCAATTTTTAATACATGTAAATATAAATATAATTTTTATAAAAATTCAAATAACCTTAAAAATTACTTCCGATATTTCGGGCAAAATGTCTTGCTCACTGTTGATTTATTTACCGCTTTGAAATAAACTACTAAACTTGATTATATAGGTGATTGCATTGGGAAGTTTTTGTATGTTAATTGTTCCCTTTTCTTAATTACAAAGCAGGTTCTTCAATTTAAATGGTGAGACAACCACTCTTGCTAGCTAAGGCGTCCAACATCTCCGGGATATCTTGTTAGATACCACGTAGAAGCATATTATGAACTACATAATGTTGTTCTCAACTACAGAACTGTGGTAGTGAAATTAAGAACCGGTTGATTTTCAAAACAACAGAAATAAAAATTTTTTGATACATTGACTGATGCATTTCTTCAAAACATGTAAAATTTACCTGATTTCAGCGGTACAGTGGGTAGAGCACGCGGAACTAAAGCTGGAAAACTAGTGTTCGATTCCTTGTCAGGTTTTCAGGTAACACCAAAAACTTGAAAAATGGAACTTGTGGCTTGCCCAACCTCGTGCTCTGTGCCAATAGAAGGGTACGAAGGAAGGCAACACGGGCGGCGCTACCATTTGACTTGCCGCCAATGCAATATTCTCTGCGAAGGTAGCCACGTGGTTTCCGGTGCGGAGCCAGCAAGTGGAGATAGCCAAGGCAGACATTTTGAAAAGGTCCAAAGAGAGTACTTCTGAAGTCAAAGCAAACAAAACGTATCTTTGACACATTCAAAAGTTCAAACTTCTAAAGACCAGCTCGAGACATCGATTAGCTGCAAGGACTCGTGGTAAAAGAACGACTTCAACCAGTTCTAGACTACCTTGCCGCGACCCAATCAATGAAACTCATTATGCTGGTCGTAAAGAATGCAATTATCAAGCGCCTATATACACCAGTGAAGTGCATTGAAAAGAGCACTGCCGCGTATCGTTGGATTTTTCAATACTTTATGTTTAACGTACAAAAAGACAGCATTGCACATTGACTGTTCTGAAAGCCGATTACGCTTCTGCAAAGGCTTTCTCAGGCTTAATGGTGGGGGCTGGATGACACCCAAAAAACGTTCATTTTTTCCAATGCTGTCGGTGAGTCACAGGCAAAAATTTAATGGTTATAAAAATATCAAACTGAATTGACGACTCGTAGACTAGCGCATAGTGTTAAAAGTAGTTTTTCAAAGACAAAAATAATTTTGTTAAACTACGAAAAAAATTTTTTTCAACAACACAAAAGTTTTCATTGCAGCAACAAAAACACTTTTTCAATAAAAACTGGTTTTTTTCTGCAGAACAATTTTTTGGATGAAAATGATGAGCCACCATGCTAGGACCAGAAACAAACCTTTGCTTTGAACAAAAATCGAGAACAAGATGAAATCACCAAGAGTTGGTATCGAGAACGGCCTTGAAAGTGAGACCGGTTTGAAAAACTCAAACACTAATTATTACGCTAGTCGAAAATGTCAGAATAAATTTTATAAAGAGCGTATTAACTCACGTTCCTCGTTTCGGGTGTAAGCGTGACAAAACGTCTTGATTTTTGAGCCATTTGCTTGACCATGCTGCCCACGCAGATTGTTAAAGCATATCTAAATTGCTTTATAAACCAAAACCAGACAATCCTTGCGAACAAAAAGAAGCCCAAATAATAGTGCAAATCAAAACCTTTCTCAATAAACCGTCTGTTTCTCGCGAAAAAACATTTTGTAATATTTTGCAAGCTTTCAGCATACGCAGCTTCTACAAAGCGTTTCAGACCATCAGGAATTCTTCAGTCTTGTACATGCAGGCCACTCTTTTGGATCTTTTAGAATGAAAACAAGTGCGTTGCATTTGTTCGACAAACATTGTGATTCTACATCAGCGAAGTTTCGGCGAAGGTCATGCTAAATAAAACAAAAAGGTCAAGGATTCAACGTTGCGCCGAACTTTTATCGATGATATGAAGTGACAGCCCGCATCACAGCATGTTCGCTGCTGGCCTGTAATCTGAACGCCCTCTGACGGTGGCAAAGACGTAAAATCGATAACTGAATGCGAAGAACCCGACTGCTCAGTACACGAAAGTCATGAAATTTTATTATGACTACTGGCGCAAACACGCGTCGATGATAATCGCTGACACAACAAATCTATCGTTGATTCTCATGTTTCACGGTAAATACTCTTTCTTTAAGCAAGCAATGACTGTGCCCATCTGCTTCTTTTCTCCCAGACTGTGCAATGCTGCACCTGGACATTTAGACATACACGTCGTTTGCTGGAAGCCAATTTGCCGCAATCGGTTTACAACTAAACCTCTAACATTAAAACGGCATCTAACACTGTGGCGACGCCCGCATCAATACAGCACACGGGATAAGTTTAGACGTGGTGGTGTTAAAACTTGGGTGGTGCGGTGGATAAATGCGAAACGAGGACAATAAAAAGCTTTGTATTTATATGCGTCTCGTGCCAGCGAACGTAAATTCGCGCAAGCATCGTATTAAACATGGTTCATCGCATACACCACTGTTTACGTGATAGCAACAGTTTACAGAAAACGCAAACAATGTTATATACAAATTCGTAATTGAGCATTCATTCTGCTGTTTGGAGAATGCGTTTCACAAACGAGCCAGCAAATGCAACCAGCATAAAGACGTTTCACACGTCGCCTGGCAGCTCAAAACCCACGCTGATCGATGCCTAAGATAAGAAACAAGTCGATTTTTTACAGAGACTGCTTTCTTGTTTTATATCTTGATCAATATCATTCGCAAATAAAACGTCTTATTTACATTTGTTCGTTGCTAAAAAGCGTACTGACAGTTAAAACTGAATAAAAATACGACACAGTAAACCTTTTCATTGGCTACAACACATAAAGCATGTAAAACGTTAACTCCATTGAAATATGCATGAGGTCATCATAAACATAAAATCAAAGGCAAGGTTGTCACATTATTAGATTCAAAATTCCTGCCTGTGTTTGTAAATACCTAAAGTCCTATATCCAAAACATTTATCCGAGAAGCGTGAAGATTTTACTCCGTGTTCACATTTCTCGTTCAGGCGCGCACAAGAAGAAAGTACCAGCGCCTACACGGAAAGTTCCTGATACGAAACTGCAAGTGGGACTAATTACAAAACACTGATGCCGCTGCTGCATCAGTTTAAAAAAGGAGTGACGAAGAAAGACCAAATCTTGCAAATTTTCACATTTTTTTCTGCAAACGAAACTTTCTGATGGTGATTTATGAATGTAGCCTAAACAAGTTCAAATAATAGATCACTTTTTAGTAAATAAAAGCTTTGGGAAAGATTGACGTCTGCTCAAACGAAGTCTAAAAAAAGGAGTGCGATGGTCTTCAGTATTCCGATATAAAAATGTCAGGTTTACTGAAGATCCTAACTGATTCTGAGAGAGACAAATGCAAAGACACAAACAACCTTCACAGCAACAATTACAAAAACATTTTGCTGAAAAAAAGTATGCTGCCCTCCCGGATAGCATTAGCAATACTCATCACGTTACGAAACTTGAAGAGTATCAGTCATGAATGTAGGAAAAGCGTGAAAGTTCATTTTTGCCAAACAACATTCATGTTATTGACAACCGGTTGCTGCTGAAAACGTTAGAAGCTCACAAGATAATGCAAGACGTTTTGTGTCGCTCTCAGTTTTTACTGCTGATCTCGTTGCAACTACTAGTGAAGCGAAAATTGTTTGTTTGTTTCCTTTTACTCCGAAGTCCGATCAGATTTAGATTGGAGCTTCTGTCATGCTGGGTCACTACGATGCGTTATGCTGGTGCCACAAAAAGGAAAATTTTGACATAGGAATACATTGCGTGAAGTTTTCGGAACAAAATAAAGCATTTGGAACAGAGCGAACCTGTAGCATGAGAAGCAACATCGCAAAACCTTGTAAGTCGTGTTTCGAAACATCGAAAATGATTTCATTAAAATCACCAGTTTTGCATTGTTTGTTTTACGTTGAGATGTTTTTGTGCATCCTACGCTTCACACAATCAGTTTTCAAAGCATTTTTTAAAGTAAGACTGCATTCATTTCATTTAGTTCTGTTAACAACGAAATTAAATATTGCTTACTGGTCTCTAAAATGTCATGAACCTGCCAGCAACAAATTTCTGACTATTGAGGTTATGTCAATTTGCTAAAACATAGTTTTAAGTTAAATTCACATTGCTTTTTGAAACATATGTTTTTAATCTTTTCGCTGATAAAAGATTAATATGTACGTTGCAACAATAGACACGACACAACACTCTTAGAATTTGAAAACTTTGAACCATAGTTCTACTGCGACAAGGACTAGTTTGCATGGCCAAGCAACTACCTTAAGAAAAAACGAATACTAACAGCAACGCAAAAGGTGAAAGCCGAAACCAAACAACGTCAGCAGTCGGACTCCTTCGATTTCCAGTTAGGCACTGTGAGCTTCTCTGTTTCGTAATCGAATGCTTTCTCGAACTTCGTACGTTCGAAGGGTAATTCCGAAAATGTCTTCGTGGTATCTATTTTCCATCTGTGGAAGACGTTACCGGATAAGGTTATAGCACCGATCCGGGCCAGTGGGGTTAAAGCATGCCCAGAAGGGTTAATATGGTTTAGCCCAGCGCTCCAGCCGCACTAAAATCGATAACTTTAATACGGTCAAGAACGCTATTATTAGATGTACATTATGCATGCACTGTCGAATGAGGTTATTTGGGAAGAAGCGGAATTTTTTGTCTGATGACCTTCTTCCTTTTGCGTAGGTGGGCTTACCTTCATTTTCATCACGTAATTATCCGCTTCAGTTTCAGTCAAGTCCGATTCGGAAGCAATGACCTTTATCAACGTCTGGTTGACGTCAGAAGCCATGGTAACATCACCGCAGACGTAAAAATGTCCGCGTTTATTGTAGACCCAGTCAAAAACCAATCCGGGAATATCATTTCTTATGATATCTTGCACGTATTTCTGCCCGGGAGAGAAAGGAACCATTGGTTAGAAAAGACAAGTGAGTGGTTTGAACCAGCAAGCCAAGTAAAGTTTCGGTAACTTTGTTTCAATACATCAAAACTGCTCCCACACGAAAAGCGTCATTCCGACAGTGTTTTGGCTTCCACCACCTTCTTTACTTCAGCGTTTGAGAAAAGCTAAAACTACTGGTCACTCGTTCATGCTAAACGGACTAAGAGAAACGCCGTCGAAAACATTTGCTTTAACTACGCAAAAAGTCATTTTCCAACATTGCAAAATTGACAACAACAGGTTTTCTTGTTTGAAATTGGACGACACGTAATTATCTTTAAAACAATAAATGCATAAGAACTCCATGCCTGCATAAACAAGCGCGCGTAAGTAAGTTTTGGCCCTTGAAGACCGTCCTAATTTTTAAAAAATTAAAAAGCTAGTGTGTCATGACTTCACTCAAGAAATACCTGAATAAAACTTGTCATTTATATCAAGAGTCAATACCAGGCAAGTCGAAACCGGGTCGATCTCGAAACACAAACGAACCAAGCACCTTTTTGGCTCCTGGAATCCTCGAATAAGCCGTGTAAGCGTGAGTTAAAGCCCCTGCATTTTTTGCGGCTTCCGTTTCGTTTCTGTACAAATGGTCTTGATCGGGGTGTCGGCAGCCGAACAATAGCGCCATCGTTCGTTCCTCTGCACCTGCAAATGGTAAAGGTTCTGTTGCAGAGCAATCAGCGTCACACTGGCATGTATAGTCAGTGACTACTGACTTGCAATGTTGTGTTTAATTTCTTGAAGCCTTTCCTGCCAGAAGCTTCGAAAAGGAGCAATTCCCGTACCTGGACCGACCAGCAAACAGGGAGAATTGTCTTTTTGAGGCAAGCGAAAAGATTGAGCTCTGGTGAGAGAAAAAAATCGATTCAAAATCAGCAAAATATGACGGTTGTCTACTCGTTAGTAATACAAACCATATTGGAGCAGCAATACCACAAACTACGTCTTCTCCTTCATGTCATGTTTCACAATAGTTATAGTGATAAACCTGCATTCACTTGCTCAAGTTACTAAGCAGTTTAGTCATTATTTGTAAAGTTGACTTACGGTCGAATAAAGCAGATTATGTCTTCATTTTCGGAAATGGTGTCCAGATACGTTGAGCATACTCCATGGTGAACAGGTCCTTTTCCACCTGTAAAGAGCACTTGTAATGAGTAAAATAGAGTTAACAAGAATTGTTGCGGGTTTAACAAAACGATTTTGTAACCTGCGAAACTGCTATAAGCGGTCGCCCTTCCTTTATAAAAATTTATGAAACCTATAATGATTCATTGGGACAAGCACGTACTGTATATTTGACGTAGACCTTTTTTTGGAGAATTGATTGTCAGCACCCTGTTGCCACTAAGAACTGAGCATATCTTGATAGATAAACATTTTGAGGACTCCTTTACCATGAAAAACTAATCAAATCATTAAACTCACCTAAGCCTTTGAATTTCAGTAAATTATTAAGAAGCAGATACCATTTTTTATTCATTTATTTTGTTTATTATTTGTTTACGTTTTTGGCTCAGACACATCGTTCATATCACCGGATTAGTCAAAAAACGCAAGGATACAAAAATAAATTGTCACGACTCACAACACATAACAAGATAGGGGTACATGCAGGCAATTTTGAAAAGAAAGAAAGACTGAAACAATGCACAAACAACTACTTTATTTCTTCATCGTAATTCGGCCGTATAAGTCTTTGTTAAAATGAACATGAATTATAAAAAACAGCATACAAGTTTTGATCGCTCAACTTCAGCATACAGTGTGTATCTCATTATACATTCTCAAATACGCAAAGAATTAATTAACTAACAGAAAAAGGCAAAAACGCCTTTCATTGGCAGCAGAATAGTGAAGAATCGGTAAAAGGTCTCGAGAATTCAGGATCAAGAAAAAAGTGATGACACGAACAAAAAAACTGTTAAAAAAGTTTTCTAATTCTTTTATGTCATCGGCAATACATGGGAAATGGTTTTCGTAACAACATTTAAAACTTTACGCATAGATGAAAAATTTTTATGTCGCAACAATATTACATTACTTAGCTACAGAAAGTGCTGATCACACAATATCAAGAGGTACCGTAGCGTAGCCACAGCAAAAGTTGGGGGGAGGGCAAATCTTTTGACTTTAAGTGAGCAACAGTACTTCGTTTGGGACACCGCCTCTCAAGGCACAAAATGACAAGATATGTTTTGAAATCTGGGGGCATGGCTCCCTTGGCCCTCAATGGCTACGCCTATGCATCCTCTTCATCAAAATAAAAAAACTGAAGGTGGAACCACAAGCGTTGACAGCAGGATAATCAAAGTGAACGCAGGCCTTCATCAAATTAAGCCAAAATATCCCAATTGTGTGAAAAGCCTGACTAAGTTATTTCCCATCTCGGCAGCTCTTTCGAAGAGACGTTGTCGGTGTCAAACGCTGCCGTTGTGGAAATTCCTTGTGACGTGTTACTGACGTTTCGAAATCAGCGTCATTAGCCTTGATTATGGTATTTTCCGCTATCATTTGTGAAATGGTTTGCATCATTTCACATTGTCCCGCAGAGAAAAATTTAAATCAAATTTGATTGAAAAAAGATAAGCGTTTGACAAATTTACCGAAAAATTAACTTTTATCTTTTTCAACCCTTTGAAAAATATTAACAAATCTAAATATTCTTATTTTAAAACAACACTGTGTCATCACTTGGTGTTTTATACCTCAGGCCTATCTTCGAAATGGTTTCAAAAGCCTGTTAAAGTAGTTACATTGCATCAATAGCTAAGAATTTGACTTAGAGCGACCCTTAAGCAATGTTTGATTGATTTTAGGCTATGAGTGAATATACGGAAATTGTAACTATTATCCCAACGTTTTTCAGACACGATCAGACTCATTTCCTAAGTTTAGCAAGAACTGTCAGAAAAAAATACAGTATTAAGTAACTTCTTTGGCGGTGATCCTTGGAATGTTTACGGAGTGCAGTCGTTTGTAATTGCTGTGTGGATCATCAAACAGTTGACAACACATCATATTGATTACCTTGCGTGCGATATGCTACCACGCTAACTGTAAGATGTATTTCATTCGGATAAGCACTTGGGGAACTGCTGATGGAGTAATACCGGCATTGCAGCAGAGGTAAATGGCTTAAAATACGTTGCGGTTCAAGAATAATCGACGGAAATTCCATCAAAACTTCCACGAGGTTTGGTGCATTTTGGAACTTCCAATCCTCATACTCGACCTTGCCCTGCAATGAAATCATAAAGATAACCTTCACATAGTCATAAAAGCCAGAGCATCTTAACCATCTTTTATCTGTAACTGTGTTGATTGGTACAAATCGCAGCAGAGCTATGTTTTTTTACACCTTCAAACAAAAAATATTACAGACACAGGGTTGACGTGACGATTTATAATATTACTATTAGGACTGGTTTTTATTTGTATTTGCAATTCTCATATCCTGTTTTCAATGGTTCGTGAACTTTTGTACAGTTAAACTTAATCGAATGCAGATGACAACTTACAAAGGTAAAAGCTTTCATAAGTGCAAAAATTCTTATCACTGTAGTGTTTGCAAAACCTGAAGCTGTTGATGAACATTACTATTTTCTTCCTTTCAACTACACTAGCTTGTTGTGTACGATAAATGCAAGTAGTCGAACCAGGATTGAAGGGCTCGTTGTATACTTATGACATCAGGTCTTCAGAAATGTCAAGAAAACCTTCTCAACCATGAGGTTTTCAAAGTCTGTTAAGGTGAAAGCGAACATTCCAATAAGCAAATGTAAGTGTTTTCTAGCGGTTGATTTAATATTTGTTATGTGGCAATCTAAACTGAACCTTGACACAGACAACCTTTCGCCAACTTAATCGGAAGCACGATTGCAAGAAATCGCAGACTAAAAATGCAAAATCACACACCAATGCCATGGAATTTCATAAGTGCAAACTTCTGTGTGTGGAAACTTTGTTTTCGTAGGAATTGCTAATGGGTTAAAGTTTCCACATCAGAAAATATGTTCTTTGTTGTTTATTACCGGGCAATCTCATAGACATTGCTCATAAATGGGGCAATAAAAACTTATCGTTTCGTTTTCTTGGATTTTGCCTCACACAACATTTTTTGCTCCAGCCCACTTTATTACACACTGTCAGCGCTGTTTAGAATTGTACGAAACGTAAGTAAGGATGGTGGACTTTGCTTAGCAAACGCTTTCGCTTGGTTTGCCCTATCCAGGCCAGACCAACCCTGCGTATCGCGAGGTGCATGCGGCTCTTTGCCCGGCTTCATGCGGCCCTTTCATGAATGCCGTATGTATTCGTGTATAAGTTGCAACATTTTATACCAATTTCTCACCTTGAAAGTCGGTGTGCGACTTACACACGCATTGCGTGGAAGCGTGCTTGGTGGCCTGTGCAAGCACGTACACTCGCGAGCGCATTTACGCGACACACGTGTTAGTTGCCGTGTTGCGTGTAAGGGCGCTTTGTGGTGTGCGCAAGAACATACACAAGCCATCCCATTCATGCGACGCATGTTCACATGTATGTGCATGCGCGGGCATATGCAATCGCAGAAAAGGTAACGCAAATGATGAAACAAACGTGCTGGAGTGGATATACGTACTGTATACTGTACGTGCGGATAGCTTGCCTGGAATTACAGCATAAAAGCCTTGCGCAATATCATGTAAGAGAAAGCGTGTTTCGTATGATGCTGTATTCAAGTTCAAGGTTGTAAGTTTTGTGATAGGCTCTTTGCAGTAACACAGTAAGAAATGTGGCTCTTGGTCTCTAACTAGTTGGCCACCCCTGCCAATTCCTTTAAAAAATTTGCGATCTTCAAACATCAAAATAAAGTACTTCTCTTGCACCACATGAAAAAGGTCTTGACATCCTCATCCTTCTCATACCTGGCTCAGAAGTTCGAGTCTGGCTCTATTTTCTTCATTCGTAGCACACTCTGCAAGCAAGCGCAGAAACTTTGGGGTCGGCGGAGTGGTGATGTCAAGAAACCTTGATAATGCAGTCCACAGAGTGCAAGGAGGAAGTCGTGTGTCTGGTACCCAAGTTCGAAGCGTGACACCTGAATTGGATGTTGCAATAAAATGCTTTCACCGAACAACACATGCTATTTCACTACTGTCCACAGTTCAATTGTTAAGCTTCTGAGATACTAGTGTTGCTTTCTGCTTTGCTGCTTTCAAATCATCAAAAAACTGTATAAAAATTGTGCGAATAGAAACCATTATCAACGCCAGCTGAGAAAGTGGAGCCAAGATCCCTCTTGAATTTACAAACGTGAAGTTGTAGCGCTTTGTTGTACAATGCTTCAGAACAAAAGACAAGTGAAACTTGGAAGCCTTGCAAAATCGTACAGGAAACAAAACCGCAACATGAAATCATAGTGACGTTTCGAAATACAACAGTTTTTAACGTTACCGAAGGTGGAATAATCATTGGTTGTTAAGTTACTCTTTCTTATGGAAAATCTACTGGACAAACCATCGTGGCGGGCCAAGTGCGCACAATGCAAATATTTTCATTGTGCGAGCATTGTTTTTGATGAATGTGCTTGATGTCAGTTCATGTTGTGTTTATGCTTCCACTTGCCAAAACCTTTATAGCTCTACGCCAGTGTTTTTCAACCAGGGTTCCGTGAGTGGCTACCAGGGGTTCCGCCAAAACAGACCGAAATTGCCTGGGACGAAATTCGCAACCACAATTCTATGCGGTTGTTGCAATACAGACACTTGGATCATTGCACAGGGTTCCATGAGCAACGCAAACATTTGCGGAAGGTTCCGCTGCAGCAAAGAGTTTGAAAAACGCTGCTCTACGCCATAGGTGTAGGAGCAAGCAAAATTTTGGGGGCGCGAAGGATTTTTGCCCGAATTTCCCCAAACGTGTCCGAAAAGTTGTTGTGCAACTTTTGCCTACAAATTTTCTTCCACAAAGATCATGAAGATCTTTTTCTGGTGTGGCCTCGCAAAAAAGGTCTTCATTTGTTTTTCTACAAACTGTTTGACAACATTTTTGGAAGTCAAACAACGTTGGGCGCCTCTTATCCTTCAATTAGTTTTTCTGTCATTCAGTTTTTGTATATTCGTCACATATCATGACCATAAAACGTTTGGGCTTGAACAGTAAGCTCCCGCCAGTGGTGTGTGGATTGGAAATGTACAAAAACATTTCCTTCAGTTTTGTATGTTGCAAGCGTTTGGTGTTAATACGTGGAAATTGTGGCGTGTTGAAATGCAAAAAATTAGACAGCACGAAAAATCTGAAAAACAATTTACAAAACAAACCTTTTTTCGAAGTTGGCAATTGCATTCCGTTTGCAAAGGTTTTAAGGTTTTTGTTGTTGAAAAGGTTAAGCAATATATAAGACCTATTTTTAAATGAATGGCCGTGTTTGTGCACTGTTGTTTCGTACAGCTCCATTTTGTAACAAGAGGTGTGCGCGACAATTCTCCAAAATCTTCCAGCCTAACCCAGCATGGCCCAACAGCGGTGTTGACTATTTCGGTTCATTCAGTTTGCAAAATCTAAATTGTGCAATTTGGTCCTGAGGGAATCCTTCCGACTCTCAATTTAAATGCAAGTCCTAAAATATATGTTTGGACATAAGGTCTTCAGAAAACTAACTTTGTGAGAAAAACATCGAAGGTATGTTAAGTTTGACCTGCAGCACACAATGAATCACCTTTGGCCTGCTCAAGACGCTTCCCGCGTTGTGGCGCTCATGAGTAAACGCTAAAAGTAAAAAATCGTTTTTTAAAAAAGTAAAAATCGCATCGTTTCTTTACTTATTCAGCAAAGCTAAAGCGGCCTTACGGCCACGGTTATAGCCTTAAGCGCGACCAGCTCCAGTCAGCGTGCGATCCGCTCTGAATTTAAAATTTTTTTGAGATTTGAAATCTTAAATTTTTATAATCTCAAATGTTAAGATTCAAAACGTTAAAATTTCATTTGTGACAAGTTGCTAAAAGTAAAAGTAATGAACGCTTGCGTGCCACGATAGCGACTGTGTTTGTAGATCAACTGCTCCTTGTGCTTTGGAGGCGAATTTATTTGTACCGGAGTGTTAGCGGCAGTTCTAGCAAGCGCAAAGTTTGGCAGAGTTACGCTGTTTACTGTGGCGCCTCAACTTCCCATGCATTTTTTTACATAATGTATAATTGAGAAAAAATTCGACATACCCTGGAATGCTATCGTGGGCCTGGAAGAACCGAGTCAAATGTGGTGACTACGTGAAACCTATGTAAGCACGCGATGGAGCGCTTTCAACGCTTAAGTAGCTGCATTTTTTGTGTGACTTGTTGATAGGTGCACGTGCGGTAGTTCTCGCTCTTTTCGATTTTGCAGTGTATGGGAAAGATAGTGATTTCAGGTCAAGCTGACCCGACGTTATGGTTAGTGTGAGTGACCTTATGCTGTATTGACCATAAAGCGCCAGGTGGCTGTAAAGAGCTGAAATTCACTCAGCGCATGTTTCTACGGTCTTGTTAGCAGTACACAAAAAAAGTTCTTCACGTCCATAATTTTTTTTATGAGTAATTCAGTTCAGTCATATATGAAATCTTCGCTATATTGGTCTACTTACCTTTTCATCAAACTTCGTATGATATTAGAGTACAAAGTAACTTTGTTAGTGCTCAAACTGCTCAGTGAGAGTTATATTTTCAGTGTAGTTTTTATGATAAACTTCAGTTGAAGGAAAGCATATTTTTTATTTTTGAAAACCAGGTCTGGAACATCCGAAAATAGCGTTAACGTGACAAAAACTGAGCGAAAGCAATCCAGGAGTACGTGCTTTCATTTTCTGTTTACTTCGTTTATGATGCTACGAAATGTAGAAAGAAATGGAAACACGTTTTAATCAAGCATGTGATTGCGTCATGCAAGGGTTGATTTTCAGTCACGTTTTTCCTGCTGGGGAACTAATACGAAAAGTGCCTGAAAGCATTTAGTCGGTCGGATTTGAAAGCATACAGATCATACTGTCTGCAACCAAAATCTTAAATAATCTTATTTGCGAAAAGTTGTCTCTGGCAGAGTGCATTCAAGCAGAGTAACTGAAATAGGTAAATAAAGAAAGGTTTAAAAACTTCAAAATATTCTTAGATTTCTGTAAAAAATAAGGTTATAAAGTTACCTGCACAGCAGAAAGTACACTCGATATACAGTTCACTGATGTATAACTTAAATTTGTGATGAAGCAGATTTAACTGAAATATGCAATTACGTTGGTTTAACCGGTTGTACAGATGTAGGTTAAATTAACAGACGGTAATTAACAGATCAAGTTAATCAATAAATTTGAATCGCTTTTTCTGAAAAACAGAAAGCAGTTTTTTACAACATCACATGATCTGAAAGGAAAAAGTAAGGTTGGTTGAAGACTATTTAAAAACGAAGGTATTGGTGTGAAAAGGCTTCAGAATTATAAGATGATGTTGGATCAAAAGTTGCGTTTAGTTAAGTTGCATAGTTATATGAAGAGGTTATTTTGTAAGAATGGAAGAAGTTTTTTTAATACATATCTTTTATGATGAAAGATAAAGATTCACGCATTATTTCTGAGTTTGGACCTTGTTGTCTCGAACGCGTCTTTTACAAACCAAAAATAGCCACAGCTATAGGTGAACGTACACCGTAATAATTCGATAATTGTACGTCTAGAAGGCTATAAAGCGAGTAAGCATTTAAGCTGCAAAAAATTTCTGCCTGTTTTTATAGTTCTTGCATAAACTCTAGCAGCCAAAAAATAAACGTTGTAAGCGACTACTTTTACTTGTTAAACAAACAAATTATGGTTAGTCACTGTGTTGGTCTTAATTACCCAGATGGTTAACTTCTATCTTTTCGTGTTCCAGCTGTATCCAGGTGTGTTCTTCCGGTGCATCGCGCAGTCGTAGAATCAGTTCTGCAACAATTTCATAGAAAAACCTTTCTTTGTATTGCTACAGAAATGAGTGTTAGCAAAACAGTAAATTAAAATGAAATACAGGGCCAGTGGCGTAGCGTGGGCGAAGTACCGCCCGGGACCGACCATAAAATGCCGCCCATTCCACATCTCAGATTTGCTTACAAGAATTAAAAACAAACATTCTTTATATTGCGCAGCCAGAATGAGGCCGAAGCTAAGACTTTTAATGGGTTTTATATCAATTCTCAAATGTTAGAAAATAAACGGAACAGTCGGACTCAAGTCAAGACGACGTCTGCAATGACTGATGACTTCATTGACTGGCTGCTCTCGTACAAAATTCTTGTCTGCGCTATTCTTTTAGAGAATGTCACGTGCTTAAAGATACAACGATTAATAAAGCAGCTTGAACAACACAATCAAACAATTACAAACTGTAATGGGTAAAGCAGAGGCAGCATAAAGAATTATTCTCTACCTGCTTCATAAAATTGAGCTAATTACAGATGTTTCCTACTAGGCCACCCATTATATCTTCATGTTTTACTGGCGGAGGTTACGTGAAAAATTTGTTGCAAGTAATGTTGTATTATTTTCTAAAATTGCTTGTTTCAGCTTGGTCATTACACATTCAGAAAGATGAACACCATCACATTTATTTTTGAAGTTAGTGGCAACCAGAATAAGAGACAAGACTTGCAGATTATATGGCTTCTAGATCTGCTACCCAAAACTTAAAGCTTTATTTTTCAAGTATGTCCGGTTGGGTAATTGAAGGGCCGCTCGACCAACCAAACATCAACTGCTCGTCAGCAGTCAATGATAAATTCAACAGTCGATCCACATGTTTTGACTTACGCACGGACATGGATGCCTAAGAATACCGCTGTTGTATGGAGGCCCAGTTGAACTTCTTTCAGTTTGTCATTGAATCTTAAATACGTACAGACATCAGTGCGTTTAACATGTGACAAGTTGGGGTGAAAAATGGCATCGAAGTTTGTTACAAACAATGAAGCGACTGATTTGTCCTTTGACGCCTTCGCCTCATTGAAGAGCTGTGAATGATTCTATCGCCTTTATGCTCAAATCAAAATACCCTTTGGCCATATATCTCTTCCTTGTGTACTTAAAAACTAATCGGATAACTGATTTTGATATAAATGTTGGTATAATGCCAAAAATAAAAGTGGGTGAGCGGTCTATTAAAAAAGACATGTTAGGCTAGCGAAGATACTTGACAGTTTCCGTTAAAATTTTTGTAAAAAATTAACAAAATAACAAGAGCAACGTAATTCTGATGCCACACCAAAAAAATGGGAACGCAATTTCTCAAAACAGATGGGAAACGACATTTATATAGCCCCAGCACTACTCGGTAAAAAACTTTTCCAGTTTTTATAGGATAGCTTCGACGACTTTTCTATACGTAAACCAATAGTAGGAAAGAAAACTGGTTCTTAAACTTCGTTCCGTTGCTGAGGATGTTGGAGGACTTCATGTTACTTGATTTTTTGTAAACAACCGTGTTTAGGAAAGCTTCTTGCAAGCGTTTTTCGTGATAAACCAAAAATTATAGCTTGCCACGGAAAAGTTTTTCGAAAAAATAGAGCTTGGGCAATCTTACGGTGGGTAATTTTTCTCAAGCAATAGAATCTATATGAGCTTACCGGGAGAAGTAACAGCTACCACTGAACTAAAATTTTTTGCTGTACTTGTGTTGATTCTTCTGCATTGCGGTGATGTAATCAAGAGCCATACCACCAACTGACCAACATCTTCCATTTTCGTTTTCAAGTAATTCAAACCAAAGTAAAACTGTATATTTTTAGCAATGCACATACTCTTGTAACGACCTACAGCAGGATCATTGCACAACCGTTTCTCAAACGCGGCATGCAGCAATAACTTCATACACGCGATAAATAACTAAACTTATTTTAAAAAAGCTTGTTTTGCTACAGGCATCTAGACATGGTGAGTGTAAAAATGCTACAGGGACAAAAGATTGTCAAAAATAACACTGGTAAAGTGTTTTGTATGACTTTGATTATACTTCGCCTTGGGTGTTCAAAACTACACATCAGTAAACGGTGAAGTCCAAATGTAAAGCTTGTAATTAACTGCAAGGAAATCTAGCAGTAATCCAAATAATCACCTCGTTGTTGAAAAATATCAATGAATGGAAAAGTCAAGCTTTAACATACTGGACGTTTAACACAAGCATTAATTCACTTTACAAATCAGTTACTGTCAACAACAACTCGATAGTTCTAGTGTTGATCGTTGTTCAATCATTTTCTCAAGAGTAAAGTCGTTTTGCTATAACCCACCTTTCACAAGTTCGGGATCGTTACGAGGATAAATCCCGAGATGATCGCCAGGTTGGAAAGCGAGAAGATCATCGTTCTGCGTGTCTAGTTCTACTTTTATAGTTGATCGGCTGCAAAATATTCAATTACATCGTGTTCGTCATTCTATATAAACCTGGCAAGGGAAACGGACAAGTTGCAAACCTCGAATCCTTGGACTGAAGTTTAGTTCGCCGAATAAACTTGCATGCGGAAAGCTTCTTGTGGTGCAGTTGGTCCATTACTGGAAAAAATGCAAGTGATACAAAAGCAAGCAAAACTATTATTTACACGTTTAAAACACTTGCTGTTAAAATAATTTTATGCAATAACAGGAAACAGCAAAGCAAAACCAGCAAAAGCTACTGTTACAGCGCGACACCGTACATTCTAACATCAAAACGCTTACCCCGATGATGGTTAGAATCCTTTTGCTCGGTTTGCTCAGGAGGAAGCACAGTAACTCGGAACTTACACTGATCTCTGGATTGCACAGAAAATGCGGAATCAACGTTGTTTGACATCAGGTCATTTTCAATGCAAAAATTTTCGCAAGATTCCTGGAATGAGTACACGTACTATCTTACGAAATTTTCTACTAGCTTGAAGGCATATAACTGTGCTTTCCGTTTACCTGAAAAACTTCCTTAGCCCAGATGTTGAAACTCTCTTCTTGTCCGCAAAGCTCGTCGCCTTCTCCTATCTCTATTATCCTCTCTCCACCCATTTCACCAAACAAAGTGTCAACATCATGCGCAAACGCACAAAAGTGGGGGTAGGCTCTCGAACCGAGACCAAAAACTGCAAACCTGTGCATCAACTAGGCTATTAGTCGTGCTGCGCAAAGAAAGAACACCCATAGTGATGTGAGCAGAAAGTCAAAATCAAGCTTGTCTTATTGTTTACTATAATCATATTGGTAAACTGGCAGCTGTTCTTTAAAATATATAATATTTTTCTGAGCAAGTATAAATTCTACTGCAGATAGTAGAAGTAAGCACAAGAATATAAGTGAAAAAAACACTTAACGTTTTGCAGTAAATTGCAAATTGAAGTTCAATTAACCTAACAATGAAGACATGTTTCTTTAAGATTCCAAAGATCAAGGAACAAAGCAATTTTTTCTTCAATGAGTGACTGGCAAATTAAAAAAAATGAAGTAGAGCTAACGTACTTCAAATTCGAAAGAAATCCGCTGTTGTACTCGTCAAACATTCCTTCATCAAACGATTGGGAATGACTAAACGAACGGCCACGTTTGAGTGGAGTCTGAAAGGGTTTTTGGCGTCCTTTCTGCTGCCTAAATCAAATAAAAAATTATATAAACTGTCGTAAATAGACAAAATAGTACACAAACGCAGAAAGTTGGAAATTTTACTTTATACGTTTAGTTTATAGTCCGCTTTTGCACTATGTAAGTTTTTCAACGAAATGAAGTGTCGGCAGGAATAAATATATAATTTTCAAAATGCAAAGCGTTGGATTCAGTGAAGTAATTCTGAAAAAAACATGCAAGCTTACTGGATTGCAGGTGAGTCTTTTTCTTGGTTTATCTTAGTTAATCCCTCTGCAAAAGTCTGTGAGAGAGCAAAGTAAGTGTTATTGAAGTAGCAGGTCTGCATAGTTGAAATGGTTATTTATTAAACATTGAAAATATCTTATTTGCCACATAGCTCAACAATATTATCAAATATTGGCACCTTGCTTATTGTAAAAATTCATCCATAACCGTTGATATGTCTTTTTATAGTGTTACTTAGCCTGAAAACGTTTCAGGCCATGACATTACTCTTAAATTGTTTCACATAACATACAGTACGTACAATTTTTTCGATCCTTTGCACTTTCAACACATATCAGGTATTGAAAAAAAATACGTTTTTGTGGAGAGTATTATGCCTCTATATGTAAGTCCTGCTTTTAAGTATTTCAAAGTTACGGTAAAAAATAGAGCCTCACTTGGTTTTACACACATTCTTTAAAAAAATTTTGCAAAGCCATGATGGGAAATCGAATGCACAAATAAAACTCGTACTTGTAGCAAGAGAATATGTTGGCTGAAAAGCAAATGTGCATACTTGTTTGGCTGTGATCTAGGTTCAGTTTCATTATACTCTCTTTTTTACTCTATTTGAAATATCGCAACCAGTCAGGGGTACCTATTTCCGCTTGCGTGCGCCGGGGGCTACGCGGCTAAGTTTCGTGATGAATGATGCATTGATGCAGGTTAACGGCAGCACCGCGCGTGAACCATTTCCTTGCACCCACTCATTAACGGCGAGCACAAGGCTGGGTTGACTACCAAAACCGTTCGTCAATTCTTCGGTATGACCCGACCGGGTATCGAACCCGGTCTACCAGCTTTGGTGGCGCGTGCTCAACATCAGTTATTTCAATTCATTGAAATAGTTCAATAAAAAAGAGCGCAAGCAGTGCTTGTGTATTCTTTCCAAAATAGGTGCAGCCCAATCACAAAAATCTTTCTTTATTACTCTATAAATCAAAACTTTTTATATTGAATGAGCTACCGTCGAAAATAAGCAAAAGATTGAAAACTAAGCGAAGCTCTTTATATTTCTTCCCAAATTTCATGTGTTGGTAAAATTGTGACAGTTAAAACAAGAAACAGACCTGCAACATTTTAACTCGAGTGCAGTTTCTTCATTGATTAATTGTTACTTTCTGAATATCTGCTCCTTCAATGCACGATCTGTTTTGTAGCTTTTGGTGTTACGTGAATTTAGCTTTATTGCAAATATAAGAAGGAAAGCCAACTGGTACGGCGCATGCATAAAGCTGAATGCACACATGTGAGACTCGCAATAAGCATCAGCAACAGAAGTGAAAACCTTAAAAATACGTGGGCTTCACAAAAACAGAAAGTTACTCAGTCGCAGTGAAAGGATTTACTGCATGACTGCAGTAAGGTTTGTATATAGATACCTCAGCGTTTCCAGGAGGATCTCCATTTCCAAAGGTACTTGTCACAATAAGCACAAGGGCTTCGTCTTTCAGTTTCATCACGTCGAACTCATCCATGGCATACACCTATGATTAAAAATGGGCGTTGCAGCAAGCGCTCTGCAGTGTAATTTAAATGGTTGAAAAACAAAATTTGCTGTTTCTTAAACTAACAAAACAAAGCTATACAGCTTTAACACCAATGAGATTTGACATACTAAATTGTACATTGCTTGTGGAAATATGCACGTTTTAATTAATATTCGAACCTGCAAAATAGTTTTCATATCTAGATTATTATAAAACTTTAACGGCTTTGCCAAGAAATTCTTTAAATTGTGATAAGAAATTCTTTAGCTGTGATCAGTTAAGAAATTCTTTAATTGTGGGCAGCGATTGCCTTTAAGTAGTGCGTGTATGTGCACGCACTAGGAATTGGGGAGGCGCGTACATGTAAAGGCGAAGAGCGCAGACGGATTTCCGCTCGGTGCGCATGCAGTTAATAGACAACTGGTCAATTCTTTAAAAAATTGTAACGTTAAGGTTCGGGCTTGTGTTTTAATGTGACGGCGAAATTGCCTGGACACAGTAGTTAGAAACAAAGTTTCTGTTTCTTGTAAGTTATAGATATACAGACAATTCAAACTTTTAGTGGGTAGAAAATGCTGTTTGTGTTCCTTGGTAGTATACACAGTCCTTGCAATTCTGCTACAGGCATAAATTCGAAAACTGTAGATTACTTCGAGGCTGTTTTCACTAAAGCTGTGAGTGATTAATGAAAACAGCATCAAGCCTAAGCTTATTATCTGTAATATGTTTTATACTATATACTGAACCTCTGCCCTGGCTTCTTAAGCCGGTGCGACTCCTAAGCGTCCTGAGACGCAAGAAGAGAACTAACGGGTTCATAAACGCAATCTTTAACTTTCTCTTTTATCAAACTAGAATATCTAAGCGGCAACGTTTGAAATAATATCTTAAAAACTTCTAGGGCTGACTTATTGCAAGTCAATCTGAGTTCGGCAAAATCTACGAAATGTGTGCAAACCAGGGCTGTAGAGACGGAGCCCGGAGCCAGAGCCTGCAAGCAATTTTGGATGGCTGGAGCTAAAAATGTTTGATGGTGAAGCGGGAACTTGAAATTTGGGTTCTGATTACACAGCACTATTTTGTGGGGAAAGCAAGTTGTACAAATAATACGATGGTTTTTACTTGTCGACAGACCGAATCATTCTGCAGCCGGATCCGGTGCCAAATATTTTTAGATGTTGAAGTCGGAGCTGAAAAAATCTAGATGCCTGGAGCATGAAATTTGAGTTCCGGCTGCACGACCCATGAAGAAACCCTGGTGCACAGTGGAGTAACGAGGGGGCAAGGAGGGACAACTGCCCCCGAGGGCAGCACTTTTCGGGCGCCAAATTGAGGTCGGAATGTTATGTACTAGTTACGAAATATCAAATGTCAGCGGAATCTAATAATTGCAATTTACAAAATATCGAATGTCATTGCGAAATCTCATCGAGATCATCAAGGTTCGCAAAGCGAGCAATTATGAACCTTAGTGACGTTTCAAGGCGGAGTTTCTGTCACCATTAATAAGCGCCCGCTTGTGGTTTGACTCACGGCTGCGTCACAACGCTTTCAGAAAGCCAGGGCTGGGAACTTTCTGACTTCCTTATCATTTTATAGTTGCGTCACAATGGGACGGGAATCCAGCTTTCACAGTGCATGCAGAGTCCTATATTGCGTATGCTTTTAGTGCAGCGATAAAACTTACACAATGTTGTTACCAGGGATGTGCAGAGATGGGATAAACGGGGCGACGGACCCGGACATCCAAGGCAGTGGGTCATCCAAAGAGTGAAATTACAAAAAGTGCATTTTATCAAAATCTTCTAACTAGACCAGGGGTGCAAATTTTTCTGTGAATGTTAGTAACGCGCAGCAAATTTTTAGTAGCGCACACATATAAGCTTTGCCGCACAGCATTCATATGCACGAAGTACAAAAGGCAAATAAACGTTCGCGCACTGCACGTATTTGGTCGCGCGGCGCATTTTTGCAGCCCTGAACTAGACGCTTCTTATTGGCTACTAATACGTGCTGCATGGATCTGATAGGAACTTGCCTGAGGGGACATGCAAATGTATGTTAAGTGACCTGAGAGAGAGATGAAGCACCGCATCGTTACCTTCATCTGTTTTTGCTGAACAAAACATCCTTAGCAATTTGTTTATAGTTCAGAAAAATATAAAGGGCGGCAATGCATCAAATTGCATGGTTGTACTACTTTTTTCAGATACTATATCTAAGAGAAACAATAGAAAACTCCATCTCCTAACATGCCGTAAGTACTATTTTCATTTGGTGTGCCTATCTGATCCGTAGGCTAGTTGCATGAAAAAATGCAATGATTTTCATTTGTGGGATATTTTAAATAAATGCTGAATACTTTTGCAAAATTCTAATCGCACCTGTGTAACAACGTTGAGTATATTAGTTATTGTGAACTTTTCAGCTACTGCTACATGTTCTTCATATCACTTTGCCCTAGAAACTGAGCATTTCCATGGACATGATTGTCGAAATTCGGGTCACACAATTACTAACCTGGAACTTCGCGTGGAGCGTCACTGACCTTAGATATTTCTTAGGTTAGTGGATGTGACACATTTCATTTATAGCAGCTTTTTGAAGGAACAATCGACAAATTTACAGTAAAGGCAAGAAAACGTTTTCTTTGAAGTTAGATAATTACAAGAAAAGCATTAAATCGCAGTATTTCATTAATTTTCTGTCTACTTTTCAGGGTGTTATATCCAAGAAAACGCTTTGGGATTTTGCAGTTTTATATGTGTCTAGCAGTTTTGTATAAAATCATTTGCCTTCAGTTTTTCATATACATTCTTCTGTATGTTCTTCTCTTTCATGTATTAGTGAGTCTCCATCAGTCGGTCCTTTATGATGTTTTACTACTCAAAACTCTGAGAGCGCATGCTCCAGAAACCCCTAGTGCCTACCTCGCATAAGCGATGATTGTAACCAAACCTGACCAGGGAGTGGCACAAGCGGGTGCGCTGGATTTGGCATCTTCAAAAGGCTTTGACAAACCCGTGGTTTAGAAAGCAAGGTACAACTCTGGCCAATGTTATCCTGTGTTATCAAACATGAGCGTAGCCAGGGGGACTAGGGGCCATGCACCTCCCAGATTTTTAGAACGTATGGTACACTTTGTGCTTTGAGAAACGGTATCCCAAACAAAATAATGTTATTCGCCTAAAATCAAATTTATTGGCCTCCCCGAAATTTTTCGGCTGCCTACGCTACTATTATCTGATGACTTTTCTGCCCACAAAATTCTGTCATTAAAATTAATGTATATTTATACAGATGATCAGGGAACTTTTTGGTTAGTTTTTGCACATTATTTCACCAGTTGCTACAATTCGAGAATGTATTACCGCATTTTGGAGTGTCGCAATAAAACAGTTTGAATGTTCAATCGTGATCAAAATTTTAGAGAGAATAGCTTCACGCGAAAGGATTAGCTTTTTAGCTCTACGGTATTTTATGATTTCCAAGATTCAAAGGTCCTAATGTCAATTCTGTGACGTCGCAATAACAGGAAGTTTTCAGGTGGGTCTAGAAACAACTATGTGCAGACGATTGCAGGGCCCGAGTCAGCTTTCGACGCCCCTTTATTCCCAACTCATTCTTCGCATCTATGCGGCCATGAACGGGATGGGTGGGGGGGTCGCCAAAACTGGGTTTGCCCCCGGGCGCGGGAAACCCTAGGCACGCCACTGGTGGTGCAAACTCTGAGCTATGAAGCAAAACGGGCATTTAAACAAGTTTCCTATAAAAGAATAAAAATGGTTTGGCAGACACTGTTGCGCTGAAAGAAAGCTATGCAAGTATTGAAAACATATTGTGTGCAATTTCTGGTAATGACGTCTTGAAGAGCTCGTGAGACTGAGTGATACCAAGAGTTGCTTCGCCGCGAATACCTGTAGACTTTTTTCGGAAGTCGCAGAGCTGCGAAGGCGTGACAAACTTCAGCAATTTCGTCATCAGTATAAAATTTTGCAGAACTTGCATTCAGCAGTGTCCGGTTGCAAACAAGCGTCGTAGAAAATACAGTGCACTAATTTTTACCTTCGTTTGGTGATTTGTATAAGAGCATTTTCTTGCTCTCACATGGATCGTAAAATTAAAACGGGCACTGTTTGTGACCATCAAAGTGCAGAAAATCACTTTTGCAAAGTATGTCTACTGCAATCTTGATGTAATCTTTCAAAAGACCAATGACGATCAGCGCTGTTGGTGTAGCAACATCTGTGCTGATTTTCCTTCATGTATTTCAAAATACCTTTGACATTGCCGCGTCTCTGTAGTATTTTCTGATAATTATTTTACAAAACTGTTTCTTGTTTCGGAAAATACCTTTTTCGTGCACAACATGCTGATACAGATAATTACCTGCTTTGATAAAAAATAATGGTATGCATTCATGAGTGCACTGCTATCTTGAAAGTAATGCGCATATTGTTACCAAACAAATAGTTTTTTTCTGATACGCCTCTACGCCAAGCAAATGCTAGATAAATGAAAAACAAGCTGCTAGTTTGCATTAGAAAGGTTGCAGTAGACAATGCATCAGCTGATACCCTTGCGTCGAAAGCGTGGTTAAAAATATCCTGCAGCGTCTTTGCGTAAGAGAGCGACTGTCCCGTCTCGGTTGCATAAAGTATGGTTGCTTTGATTCGATTTGCCATTGCTTTCTTCATCATACTGGAAGTGAGTATGACTGACCTAAGAAAAGTTTATAAAAAGACAACTTAAAAATCGAAAAGTAGAGACACAAAATTTTTGCGGCATAGCGAATATTCAACTCTGGAATACTTACCTGACTTTTTTGTTAAGTTAATTCCTACGTTGGGTGCACATCACCCGGTTTTCAAAAATAAAAGATACACTTTCCTTCAACTGCAGTTTATCACAAAAACTACACTGAAAATATAACTCTCACTGAGCAATTTGAGCACTTGCAAAGTTACTTTACTCTAATATCATACGATTTTTGATGAAAAGTAAGTAGACCATACATAGCGAAGGTGTCAGACATGACTAAAATTCAATTGCTCGTCAAACAAAAACTATGGGCGTAAACAACTTTTCCTTTTGTATACTGCCAACACGACCATGGAAACATGACCTGAGTGAGTTTCAGCTTTTTACAAAGCTCTGCACCCATAAACCATATCGTCGGGTCATTTGGACCCACCACCTCACACTAATATTTACGTCGGGTCAGCGTTACCCGAACTCGTGACGAACTCGCTCCCTTGCAAAATCTAGAAGAGCGTGGATGACCGCAATCGCGCCTGTTGCTAGTCACACAAAAAAATGAAGCTACTGAAGAGTTGAAAGCGCGCCGACTTCGGCTTCCGTAGTTTAACGCGAATGACCTCATTTGACCCGGGTGACCGTCACCCACATAAGTACTCCAGGGCTGAGTCGAAGAAATTGAGCTGCGATACCGACAAATTTCAAACAAACTTTAGTCTACTGGTGGCGTCTATAAATGTATGAGATTGAATGCAACTAGCCTTTCAATCAATAAAAACACAGTTCCAAGCTTTGTTAGATTAAAGATATGAAGCGTTTACTAAATTAAAGAAAAGTCTTAAATTCAGCCGAAATTCATTTCAGTCAATGTTGGCAGACAAAAGGTTGTGGGATCGAAACCAACCGTTGTTTTAAACAAACAAAGGAATCAGTGATATGCAAAATCTTCCACATCACAACATGCGAAAGATGCAACTTTGCCTTTGATAACAGACGCCTGTTTTTTAACATCTTGTTTTGTTCTGTTGGTAGTCCTGCCACTTGTAACTGAATTCTGTTGCTTGTATAAATGTTGTAATATATTTATTCCTTACTTTGCCAGTTCTTTGAAATTAATCTTTTTTCGCATACTTCGCAACTTTCCATCATTTTTCCATTTATGCGTTCTCCATGCATCCGGCTGAAACAAAAATCCCAACAATTTCACTTTTTGAAAAGCGTAGTGGTAAAATATTTAAAAACAATTAAGCTTTTCATTCTAAGAGCTGATAATTTTGTCAACGAAATTTACATAATCAGTAAATTGGATTACTTCTGCAATCTGCAAAAACGGTACAGTATTTAGTAGAAATATGTTTGAGTAAAAGCGTGTGGTTTTCCATCTCGTATTCTGTTTGCTCTACATTTAGTGTTTTTGGGTTGGTATTTAATTTTTCTATTTATGATTATGATGCATTTAAAAACAATGAATGGTTTGATGTCATTTTAGGCAATTAAAAACCAATCAGCTCCAGTTTTCTTCTACATTCTTTCAATTCCTTGTCCATCAACTCATCAACAAATGGGCATCAGCAGTTTAGCATCGCGTCGGTGGCTCGTCGTGACCTACAAATAAATCACCTGATAGAGACAGGCGGGATTGAGTTGGTAGTTCAATACCTCCTGGTGGAAAATTGGCGTGGTGCTGCCAGAAATTGGAGGAACAAGCCAAACCCAGTCGCCCGGACAGCCACCGCGAAGACGTAACTCGTTGGCAAAATGCTTCATAAAAGACTCAGTGGCTGTGTGGTGATCCATGATGGTCACATTATCGGTCTGAGACACAGAACACACATGTTATTCCTTTTACTTCAAATGCTTTTTTCATCTTAAACTTATATAAGTAAAACTGTTTTTATACCTGAAAACTATGCAATATTGCCACATTCATCTCAAGAAAAGCTTTGTCCTTCCAAAGTGAAGAAATTTTTTTTGTTTCCAAACCCATTTTAGTCCCAATTTCCTGCAAAACACGACATACTAAATTTGCTCAAACAAACTTGGCGGTACGTTGATGGATCGAGAAGAAGAAAAGATGGCATTAACCCAAAGCTAGCTTTCAGCAACTGAATATTAGTCCAACAAGGAGAAACGCTTTGTGACTGCGTTTCTTGAAAAACACTGGCTACTTGGATAAAGACAAATAAAACAAAAATGCTTGAACTGCAAATCACGTGTAACTATTCCCTATGTTTGAACGGATTATCTTTCAAATGAAGTTGTGCTCCTGAAGACGGATAAGGTGAAAGATGGCGGAATACAAAAAATGTCGCTGACTTTGCCCACACCGGTCGCGAATTTCGGCAGCATGAAGCACACATCATTTCGTTTTGCAAGTGCAGTCAACTTGTTTGACTGATGCCTTTCCAATTTTCATTCGTCGTCCAAAGAAGACATGAAGTCGAGACGATATGACGTGTGCGTTGCAGAAACGGCCAATGAAAAAATGCTTGTCTTCCTCTCTTATCAGAACAAGGTTACATGAAAAAACGCTACCTGCATATGTCTCTGAAACCTTGGTTTTCAGCCACAGTTGTTCCACTATTTGTTTGCTTAATATTTTGTGAACAAAACCATGGTCTCACATTTTAGTCAACATGCGGCGTTAGTTTTTTCTGACTGTTTCTTGAGGCACTCAGCTTGATTTAAAAACTACACACTTGAATCAATTTTTGCAGTTTTTTAACATTAATATGGATACAATAAGGCCTTTTCTCAAAGTAGCGTGAACCTGAAAACGAGGGCAGATGCAAGTCGTTTTAACAAACTCCCAACAATCGGACGTGATCAGACTGACCACGTTGTCCGTCTTTTAAAACCAAGTGCAGACTATCTCCGTACTTGTAACATATTGTAACGTTGAACGTCACACAGATCTCGGGCCACCTCCGAGCCCATGAACCATCCATTGAAGGGGGCTGCTGGAAATACAACCCCACCGATGTCAAACGCCATGTTCGAAACGGCAGGAACAGCGTACCATTTCAGGTCAAGATCTTTGAACCAATCGTACCTGTAAAAAGCGTAACATCACGATTAAAGGAAATATAGCCCGCTATCTGTGCTTACAAAACTAATTGTGCTAAATGTTGTTTTCTGTCAAGTATAGCGGATAAAAGTTCTTCTTGTAGACCAGGAGTAGGGAACCTATTTATTATAACGCGCCGCATCAACTGTGGATTATCGCAGTCAGGCCACAAATAACAATTGATCTTATCCTAAAATTCCACCTTTATCTTACTATGAGGGATGGAGGCTTCTTATTATGACATCCTACCTTAAGTAGGCCTATCTGCTTATCATGGAGCTTCGTTCTGACGCAATTATGTACTCTAAATTGGGTAATGAAAATTCTGATACGGGCCATAGCAAATGTTCACGGGGGACGCATTTGGCCCGCGGGCCGCAGGTTCCCCACCCTTGTTGCCGACTCTCACGGATTCGTCCGAAATATCTGTGGTCGAATAAAAATCTCAGTTACAGCACGTGTACCACAGAATACCTCGGATGGCGAATGTGTACTTCAAGAAGTAAAGCCTCCGGAAATTCAAACAATTCGGGATCCTCACCACTGGCCTGAAGGACCAATGGCAATACGTCGAACCTTCCACCTTTGCCCTTCCAACCCATTCTTTCGCAGATCTACAAAGAAACCAAGGAAGTCGCTGATGCTCACTTGTAGCATACTGCATTTCATAAAATATTTTCAGCATTTTAGCAACACGATTAACATAGTCATAGTATTATGTTTCTTAGTGAAATTATGTCGCAACCAAAGTCAATACAAAATAAAGCAACAAATAACCTTTACGGGGATTTTTGCATTAAACAGAGAGAATAAATGAACAGATAAGTAAGCAATCTGACTATTGTGAAATGTGTTGAGAGTTTCGGTGGGAATTGAAGAGGCTGGTTTGAATATATGTAAAGTTTTATCAAAGAAATGTATAAAGTTTTTGACCTATTTTTGTAATTCTTCCTTTTTCTTTCAGAAAACAAAATTAACATTTAATAATCATAAAGCATAAATTCTATACGGTACTTGTAAGGCAAGCTTTTCTCAAAACGACATTTTCCAGTTGGTAAATAGTTTTTTTTAACAGAAAGAGACAAAGGTTGTTTCATACGACTGAGCTAATAACCAGATAATTTGCAAAAAGCCATCGTGCAGATAATGAATGAACACAGTCAGAAAAACAAAAAACAAACAAACAAGCACAGAACACGGTAAGATAACAGGTGGAAAGAGCATGCCTATGGACGCAAAGGAGCGGACCCAGTCTCACTGAGGAAATTTGGTATAGTCAAAAAAATATTTACACAGCAAGAACTAAAAAAATAATTGATAAAGTAATAAAATATGGAGTGCAATTTTATCCGCAAAAATTGGATGTGCGCAAGAAAGAATAACAAACAAAAATAAATAAAAACACAAAAAAACAAACAACTTATATATTTCAAATTACTAAAACCAGTAGAGGCAGCATATGTTCCTCATGGAGTGAAATGTTATATAAACACATATTTATCTTGTTCATTTAATAGGTGTTTTTTGCCTTTTGAAGGGAAAGGCAGCAGAAGACTTAATTGAGTCTGGTATTGAAGACCACACTTTTGGACCAATATTTCCCTGAAGATGAGTTGACTCCAGGTAAAATCATATTGTTAGAAGTGGATAGTCTTGTGGAGTTAGCGTGAATGAAGTTGATTGGAATGAAACAGTCGTCAAAACAATTTGGAAACAGTTTCTTTTTAATAAGAATGCGAGACTTTAACTACTTACCAACTGAGAATATATACAGTTTGGTAACTTGCACGATATTAGTGCTGAAAAGACTCTTCTAAGGAGGTAATAGGTATGGTTAGTTTATCTTATTAGTTTTGCAGGTTTATTTTGAAGTTTTATGGGAGGTTGAATGGTTGCACATGAGGTTCGTACTCAGTTGAGTCTCGAGTAAGCAATATAGGGATGAAATGTGTTGACAACTTTCATTATAGATTGTGTTGTGTAATATTTAAGTTTGGAGAAAACTCCACAAGCTCTTGATAGTTGAGTCTTTACCTTTTGTACATTGGGTGTCAGCTTAAATGTACTGGCAAGAAGAACATTAAAGTATTTTAGGTAATCCTTGGGGGAAATGCTGTGATTAATGATAGTAAATTTAAATGAGGTGGAACTTCACAACACAAAATCAGTCCTAATTTAGTGAAAGTTTGTTGGCTGGGAGTGGGTGGTCAATTTTACATAGTTTGAGGTTGACAGTTCTTTGAACAACATGAATATCATCAGCAAATAAGGTAGTATGAAAATATGGAATCTTGAATGATATCATTGATATAAACAAGACAAACTAAAGACCCGAGGCCAGAACCTTGACAGACTCCACAAGACGTCTTTTTGTATGAAGATGTGAAAGCTCCTATTGTGGTACATTGCATTCTTTCACACAAATAACAATTTGTGAATATTTCGTCCAACACGTCTTATACCATAGTGAAAGAGTGTATCAAGTTAATTTTTATGGTCACAGTAGTCAAAAGCCTTCCATAAGCCCATAAAATAGAGAGCATGTCACTAATCTATCGTCAAAGTTATTGAGCAGTTCATCATAAATGGTTGTGGCTAATTCAGTTGAGTGATTTACTCTAAAAACATATTGTCATTTATCAATCAGACTGTGTTCAGTCAAAAATAATAGACTCTGTGATAAAGAACTAACATTTTCAAATAACTTTGACAATACATACTAGGAGAACCGAGATTAGTCTATATTCAAATGAAGAACTTTTGGGTTATGAACTTTAGGGATTGGTGTGATGGGCAATTTTGCAGTAGTCTGGGAATTCACATACAGTCACACAATTATTGAAGAAATCGGAAAGCATTCTGAGACAATGCAACTGGCTATTTTCAAACATGTAGACGGAATGTCATGGGGTGAACTATGGTTCGCCTTGTTTACGACGTCAGTCAAGAATTTGTTTCTTTTTATAACGGAGAGAATTGAAGTCTGTAGGCTTGCTGTTGAGCTTCCGAGGAATCTGCCCGCAGTGTTCTGCTTTCATAACTTTGTGATTATTTGGACTTGCACATATTCACATTTCAGCATAAGTCTCCACAAGGGCGAGGCAGCCAAATCTGATTGCATTGTTTTGCCCTTCTAGTGCAAATCCGAATAGAGTTTTGCACTCCTAAACACACGGTTAGACTCAAATTGTCGACACAGGATTGCACGAGTTGGAATAGATTGTTTTTATAACTGGCATAATATCGGTCTTCTTCGGCCAAGCAGGGGATTGTAAAAACTCATTTGAGCGAGTTGTTACAATTCACTGTTCGGCCGCACTAGATCTTGGGGCAAGTGTTGAGCAGCCAATCGATTTTCTCATCATCCAGAAGCGTCAGGCCGTGCACTCCATGGGAAGTTCGATGGATTGGACGTTAGAGGACAACACGGTCGACGGTTTGTTCTGCGCCACACTCACAGGCCGCAGAGGAGGCCATGCGCCATTTGTGCAAGCAGGAGCGGAACCGTCCGACACCGGCGCGGAGGCGGTTACTGTGAAAGCTGAGACAGAATAAGTCATTTTCAATGCAAAAGCATAAGCATGCAATTATTTTTAAATTACAAAATGTATCACACTCGTGTATCACACTCGTCAAGAGTTTCATTAAAATCTACCTTTTGAGGGAAGAAGGCAATAGAACGAGTGTTGGATACCTCCCATTGCTTTCCGAAGAAAGAAAAAAAAA
>JGI24159J19872_10000244_pt1 | contig 42521 bp, 27 predicted proteins | sample Ectturendosymbi4_FD_19872 | JGI IMG/M metagenome (IMG submission 19872) | reverse complement strand
ATCACGTCCTGCAACAGAAAAGACATTCGTTAAAAAATGGGTTTTTTATCGAACAAAATATGGGTACGCATCTTTTTGGGTCACCCTGTATACAAGATAAGATATACAAGCAAAAATAGTGCACATCACAAGCATACAAGCATAATAACAGTCAAGCTTATAAATTAAAACAAGATTAAATCATTAAGGCTTTTTACATGACGCTTTAAGTGAGCTCGTTAGCTCACTTATCTGGTCACATGACATGCTTACTGCTGAATCATCAAATGCTTCAGTGATCAAATGAGCTTTCGGGAGGGTGAGCACAGCATGCTTGTAGTAGCTTGGTTTGTAAGTGATCTCCCTGGTAAAAGTGTGTTTGTGAAACAGGCACCTTAGGCTTGGCAATCGCCTTGATGCCTGTGTTGGTTGGGTGATGCAAGAGTGAAATTAAATCGTGTGCTGTTTTGAAATGGTACAATGTGCTGGTTTTAACTAAGTTTTGGAGTCCATATAATTGCAGTAATAACGACATCTAACTGTTAACTGACTGTAGAGTACAGTAAAATTCTGTAGGCTATGTAACATGGTCTGGTCGTACTGTTTGTAGTATGCTAGACTGCTGTTTCACTGCAGTTGTTGAAAACTAACATTGTCGACTAGAAAATGCTGTTGCGATTTACACACAAAATTAATGGCCTAATAACCTTCATAGGCTAATTCCTGATGGTGGTTTGCATGCAAACAGTACTGTAGGACACCACGTTTGTTGGAATTCATTCTAATCATGTTTCAATTGCAGAAATGGGGTGTTGCAGTGGGTATCTGCAGGATTGTGATAATCCCTTTGTTTTGTGTGATGCATGCTGAAACATTGCATTAGTCTGTGCATGAAATGATTTGTAATCCTGGCCTGATCTGTTTTTGCCTTGCACCCTTAAACAGGCTGGGTTTTGTGAAAAATAATGACTATTGTGCCTCTTAAGTGCTGTTGCAGAAAACTGTTCTTCATTTGTCATTTGTAACTAGAAAACCTACAGCTCTACAGCGACCAAAAGAATTAGCTTACTTGTGGAGCTGGTGCCGCTAGCTTAAGGACTGCAGCATGGAACACCCAACCTACTCGTTCTGAAGCGCCATGTAAACATACAGCTTCAACGTTCTCATTTTGGTTCAATTGCACTGAGCTATCTTGATGTCAAAACTCCCTTTGACTGCACTTGCTAGCACGACCATGTAAATAGGTCTATTGTGTTGTAGTCTGTCAAACATTTGTCATGCACAGAGTAGAAACACAATCAAAATCATATAATGCATCTTCCTGGGCTACCTAATATAACCAGGTTGTTTTCTAGTTTGATCCCCCACTAGCCTAACGGTGAGATAGTAAGCATGATTCAGCAATATGACACTTGCTTGTTTGAAACTTGTAATCTTGGCCGATTTGTCATTTGAAGTGATTGTATTTTTTCAGCTGAATTCTGCACTATTTTGCTTTCTACTGATTGCCTGTGTTTCTGTGTATTGAGCTCAGGTCTTGTAAAAGTAAATCTGTGATACAAAGATCCCATTTTAAACTATTGTTCTATTTGAATAAAAGCTAAAGATGCCTGCTCAACAGGCAATATGTGAATATACTTGGTAGGCATCAGAGGATCTGATTTTTTGTTGTGGTTCATTTCAATAAATGCATTATTTTTCTTTAGTTAGTCTCTGAACAACCATATCTGGTTTTGCTTTTGAAGGACTAAAAACAGTATTCGGCTTCAAAAACCGTATTCAGCTTTGTGCTGCATATGAAGCTGAGTTCATGGCACCAGCACTACAGTGAACCTGGTCGAATGGCATGTGTCTCTTTCTGCTGTGTGAGACTTTGCTCGTTATTGGTTCAGCTCTCATCATGGTCACTTCAAATGGCTTTGCTAATAGAGATGTCACTTTTGATGTCATAAGTTGAGTTTATGTTTTCACTATCATTTCTTGGGATCACTTTTGAAGTACTTCGTTAAAAACTTTCAAAAACCAGACACAGGGTTAGGGTTAGAAAAAAAGTTATCGCCAACATAATATTTTACTCTGAGAAGCAACTGACATACAAGAATTGGTCAGATGTTTTGCAGATGTCAGCAATTTCACTTGGTACATTTCTTTAGTACTTCCAAAACGAAAACTAGATACAGTTATTTAGACACTATCTCTTCTTAATGCTTGAAACTCATCCTAATTTCAATTTAATTGTGCTCCACTTGTGAATACAGTGTCAGCATAATATAAAACATGTTTCAAGGGTTAAACACCTGAAGTAAGGATGAAGAAAGAAGGTGACTGCATTATAGAATGTCTGTTAGTGGTAAAGCAATCAAATTAAAGTAAAAGGGCATGGCCTTCCATGCTGCTGTACTTGGTGATAGTCATTAACTGTTTCAACTCAAATGTCCCTGGTCTGGCGGGAAAATCATAGTGACCAGCCTCCCATAAAATTTATTATAAAAGTTGGTGTTTTTGCTGAGACATTTCGGTCGTTTGTCCAGAATAGCTTAAAAACTTCCCGTCATCTTTTGTTTTTACACATTTTTTGACCAAATTTACTTGAACTTTTTTGGTCAGTTTCAAAAAAATTTGGTCAATGACAGATAAAAAAAAAACAGCTATGACACATGCTTCTGGAGTGCTATATTGCACAAGTTTAAGTGGTGCTATGTGGAAGCTTGCTATTGCTTGGATTTTGTTTGTTTCATGAAAGAAAAATGTTTAGCTTGGTATATTCTGAAAACAAAATATTGGTACTCTATTCCTGTGAATTGTTGGTCTGTTGTAATTCTCAGGCGTATTAAGTGGAACACTTAAATAACCTGAGATGATTTTCTGTTGCTTTTGATTATTGACTGTTGATGTCTCCGCCTAAGTAGCTTATGTTATTTGGGTCTTTTTATTCAGTTAGGCTAAGATTTGTGTGTAGATTAGCACCAGTCCTGCATTTGTTTGTTTATCTTTACTGAAGAGATGAAGGGCTACCTCATAGTAGTCTTGGTCACACATACTGTTAATGCATTTGTAATCAAACACATGTTGTGATTTCAGACAAAGAAAGATCACAGTGCATGATACTAGACACCAGGACATAAAAAATAAATCATTGTTAATGAACAGTAGCATCAAAATATTTATATCACATGGAAAACAACGAAAGATGAGATCTTATACATAATAAATAACTAAACAAAATATGTTCAGTAGCCCATCTGTCTAAATCAGCAGTCCCAAAGTCTGGCCTGGGTTCCAATCTAGCGTATTCCAAGTAAGGGTTGCAATTTGGCCAACAAGCTTTCCCAGGAATGTTTAGTATTTTGATAATTTCTTGTAAATAAATTCATGTCAGAAGTAATTACAAGAAAAGCATTTGCTGTAATTAAATCCCAATAGGCTTTAGGAACCATGAAAAAAACCCAGCTTTCCACTTTGATCAAAACCTCAACTGCAAAAGTTTTGGGGTTTACTTGCAATGTGTGAAACAAAAGTGATTCACTTAGGACCTAGGCCATTCATTTGTAATGTAATATTTTGTGAACAACACACAAGTAAACAACATAGACATTTAGTATGCCATAGCTGATTTTTCCATTGGAATTTACTATGCGCCAGTACACTAATATTGCACATACTGTGCTTAGCGCTCAGACTGATGTAGACTCTACATTAGCTTGTGCATTAAGTGCTGCAAAGTTTGTAAATTGTAGTAAGCATTTGGAGTTTGGAGCGTAAGCATCATGTGGCACTTTGTAAATAGTTAGACAGTAGTACTGGGTGCTAATTTCAAGTGAGTTTGTTGGGTGTTTGGTATGAGAGGAGTAAGGGTAGGCAAAGCAAATAATACAAATAAAGTTATTAACAATATTAAATTCGTCTGTGGATTGATTGGTTTATGAGTGTTCAGGAACTGAAAGCGAAAACATGTGTAGAAAACATGAACACGAGGTGGGTCAAATTATTCAAATGTTTGCAAGTTGTTTTTTGTTGTTTTTCAATAAGCAAAATAGTCTGGTCCATGGATTCTGGTAACATCATGAATGTGACCCAGCATCCAAGAACTTTGAAGATTGCTGGTATACATAATAGTCATAGCAAGGAAGAAAACTGAAGACAAGAAACATTTGAAGAGTTGAGCAATATACAGATGAAGAAGTAGGGCATGCACAGCAAAAGTAAACAATTACTGAGGATGAGAGTCCCTATTCTTCAATAGCTTATTTTGCTAAGAAATATGGCATATCTTAAATTACACATCATGATTTGATGTATAGTGATTCAAAGCATAGGTTTTGAGGCTGTTTCATTGCACATAAATTCAAGTACAGCTAACTCGTTTTGGATATGAGATACTAATACTAGTAATGTACTGTCTGACCAACACATCCAACAAATCTGATTTAACATATTAGGCTTAAAGTGTCATCAGCAATGTTCTTGAGATAATGGATCAGTAATGATATAAGTGACAGCCAAGGACTAAGTTGTTAAAAAATTCCCAGTATAGTAACTGAATTCAATTGTGAAAAGGAAAAGCCACTTTTTGTGACAATTCATGATCCTAGTCACTTTTTAAAGTGGCTACAAAATGAACTGCACACCTGCAGCATGCTTTCAAAGTTTGATGTGATTTTGTGTTGGCAAACCAAAAATATTTATTGTTTTGTTTTTACCTGTATATATTTAAAAGAAAACTGTTCTTTCCGTTTTGTAGAAAGTTTCAAATGTGGTTTGAACAGTCTAGTTTATGATAATTTCAGGATGACACCATGTGTGCAGTTTTGAATATTGTAGGGATAATATCATCATCATGTCGGCTGAGGAACACCTGAAAGTTGCTGATTACTTTGTAGTTGCTGGTTTAACTGATATTTCAAAGCCTCTGGAGGAAGATCTTGCTTTTCTCAATGCTCAACACAAACTGAGTGAACAAAGAAAAGATCCTATTACAGACATATTTGTGATTGACAAGTATGTGCATTCGTTTTTATATAGTTTGTTTTTACACTAATCCTAAAACTAACGCATCAAATATTAATGCTGAAGCACTGCATCATTTTTATCACACCAAACTAGTGTTGTGACCCATAAAAAAGTGAAGAATGATGTTGGAAGGTGCATGACAATGAGGTTCAAATGGTTCATTAGGCATACTGAATCATATTGCATGATTCTATGGTGTTTACAACAGTTTGCTAATTTCATCAGGTTTGTGATTTTATGATAGATAGATGAAAAAAATTCTAAAAGCCAGTTGTGCAACTTAGTTGGAGTGCATGTCTTAGTGATAGGTGCATTCTTATATTGCATTATATCAAGTTTTCAAACTTGCACACATATTCGAACCACATATTATAAGAAAAAATTGAACAACACTGTTTCTTTCAACGTGGCTTGTGCCTTATATTTATTATTAATATGCCATGGTTTAGGATGAGATAACTGGCTTTTATGGCCTGATACAATCAAGTTTTGTGAAATCTTTAGAATATTTTTGTTTCTGTTAATTTTTTGTGCTTAAATTTCTATAAGCTTGTCAAGTTTGTTCTCAGCTTGTTATGTAGTGCATGGTTCTAAAAAAGAAGTCTGGGTTGTGTCATGCGTAACTTTTGTTTTAGGTTCTAATGCTGAATTGCTGATATGAATTATACCATGAGCAAACTTCTTGATGGCTAGTTCAATGTATCTGTTAATTCAGGTTGTAGGCAATGATGATGGTTGCTCAAGGAGTCTAGTAGTTACAATCCTTTTCCACATTGAGACCAAGTTTCACGTCAGTGACCATCTTTATTTTTGCTGAGGCAATCAGAAAACTTGATGTCTTGAAAGCAACGATGATACTGGCTTTCGCCTCTGTGCAAATTGAAGCTCGTATACTTTAAAGGGCGTTTTTGCACCATCGCGCACAAGGTGCATTTGATTAAGCAATTTGCGCTGCAATTTCAGAACCGAGCTACAGGCAGAAACCACTGTCCACTACAAGGTTATCAGTCTGATCAACTAGTTTGAAATGCTATTGACTCTTGGTGGTAAGATTATTGTCATGCTATTAAAAATGTGAATGACACAAGACAAGCATCCTAGCTTCTAAATGGAAAAAGCAAATCACTAATTTAAATACAGATGAAATTGGATATTCAATATTGAATTTGTCATAAATTTAATGCAATTATCCAATAAGCAATTTGTTCCAAAAGCAAGGCTGATTGTGAACAGATGCTGCAGTGGGAATGTGTATTGCTTAACTCAGGTGCAAAGATCATTGTGGTTGTCTGAAATAACACTGCAACCTTCTCTGGCGTATTTCCTTGATTCATTTATATTGTTGTGATGATTTTCTCAGAACTTTTCTTATTTTCCAAATTTGCAAAACTTGCAATTTTGATAGCTGCAACAATTTTCTGTGAAGTCTTGCGTTTTAGTTCTTTTATCACATATACTTCATCACTTTAAAACAAATCTTTGCATTTTATAGGTTTGCTCAATATTTTCAATTTACCACACTGTACCAAAGAAGTTGAAAGATTTCTCTGGACTTTTGCTATTACTCACCTCACTGCAGTGGCACATCTAGCTTTGCAAAAGGGGTCTGTCATGGAAGAGCAGCTTTTGATATCAGTTTTCAAAATAAAAAATGAAACCAGTTTTTCTACAGGTTTGGTGTCCTAAGACCCAATCAAACTTGGCTAGCAGCCTGGCACAAACTATCTATTTTGACAGTGGTACCATTTACATCACCCAAATGCATAAGGATTGATGAACAAGTTATGTCAGCAAAGTATAGCTTCTGTTTTGCACTTGTTAGTCTCAACATGTAATTGCTTTCTCATTGTGCGATAAAGTTGGGATCACATATGCAGTACGATAAAAGCATGTTCCTTGTGGATCAGTCAGCAAATGCCAGCCATACAGCAGCGAAGACCCTGCATAGAAATCTTTCCTCCAATGAATAACAGAAAGATTACCAGTTTTTTTTCTTGTGTGAAACTGACTTGCAGTGATACAAATGTCAGTGAATCTACACAAAAAGAAAACAGTGCAATAGAACAGCAAAAGGCCATAGTCACTGGAAGGAATTTTGAAAGCTGTTTTGTTAGCCAACCAAACAATTGTGGGGTTGTTTTTCATGAAAGTGTGGTGCTCTTGACCTCACATTTGGTATTGTGGTATTTTTTGTGCTGGGTAAAAATGTGTCTCAGATAGCTTTGTTCATTTTTATGACTTGCAATACATTAAAAGTTGATACATTTTTGGTTGAAAACTATTTGATGCGGTTGATTAAGAAGATATTTCACTGGCCCTGTTTTAATTATGAAGTATTATCTTTGTCTTCATCCACTTATCTTTTCGGTGTAGAACATTGGAAGAGTCATGTCCACAAGCTTATACCTGTATTGAGCATACCCCTACAGGATTTTATGCAGATCTAAATCATGGCAGCCTTACTGCTCACAACATGTTGCTGTGTTACAAAAGAGGCAAAGACAAACCTCCATTGGTTGACCTTGGGTAAGCATTCTTTTCATTATTTTTACACAGTTAAATGTAGGAAGCTGTATTGTGGGTTATAATATCTTAAAGTTCTTTTTTTATGCTACATGCTTCAAATGTTGCACTGGGTTAATTGCCACTGAGTTGAGTTTATTGGCATAAATTTCATTGTTTCAATAACCAGTTGATGCAAAATATGTGGTTGTTGTAAAATAGTGCTTCTCAACATTTTTTTGCCCATGGGCCATCTTTAAAAATGCCTGACGGGCCACTTTGCTATGCTGACACCTCATGAACAACTAGTCCAAACTATATTGCACATAGGTCAGTAAACATTTTATCAAGGATTTATGGAACTCTGTGGACCACGTTGAGAATCACTTTTGTAAAACTAACAAAGTTGTCTCTAGGCAGCTTGTTAGTCTTCTCTTGAAGAACATGATTAGGTAATGCAGTTATGTGTTACTGATGTGTGAAATGGTTGCATATGAACATGTTTGCTATGTCCATTAGTGGCTGAATTATTACTAGTCTTCATCAGTGGAGTGCTCAGATCTGGACAAAACTGTATGTTTGTGTAAACCTAGCTAAAATAAAACTGTTCAAAATTGAATAGACTACCATCTAAGTAAGCCATCTGTGTTTTGCAGTTTGGAGTATACCCTTGAATGAACCCCATATCTGTCATCTGCAAACATTCTTAGCTGGTTGTTCCCAGGGTGTCCAAATAAGCAAGATGAATTATTTCCGTATGGCTACTAGACATAAGAAGCAGCCATGGTGACACAGTCTGCAATGTGCACATTAGCCAGCAGGAAAAGGACCATTCAATACAGTGCTTTGTGAATATAAAGAATAAAAAACATTGCAACAATCAAAAGTGTGTCTGTCCAAAAGGTTTAGGTTTGTATTTACTAATGAATTTATAATCAAGAGTGTATAAGTGGCAGTGTAATTTCCAGTTATCATAAATTGTCTTACAAATTTTCCCAAGGCAGTGCTCACATATTCAGAGCATGTGAAGTAAGAGATAAATTACGAATCATGCAGTAATAACATAGTAGATGTCTTCAGTAATATATTGCTGTTTTGGTTCAATTGGTATGTTGCATCAACCTAAATGTGAATTGGTAGGTTTCAGATATACAGTATATGTTTAGTTGCACCTTCTGAGATGTTCAATGCCAAAAATAAGAATGCTAAAATGCTTCTGCATGAAATGTTAAAAGCAAACTACTGTACTCAATGATGTAAATACTGGGGTTGTTCATTTTTGTGCAAATAGCTGGTGTTGCTACATAATAGGGATAAGAATAACTGCAGTAAAATAACGTATGTTTGACTTTCAAGCATTGAAAAAGTGCCATGTTGCAATTGGTCAAGGAACTAATTAGAATAATTTGTGGGGAGTCTGGTGCTGTACTGTGTTAAAAAATAACTGCACAGTTTTGTATGAAATGTTGAAAGAGTCTGTAATTGCCAATGATATTGTGTTTGACATCAGCTTTGCTGAAGTATTTGGGGACAATACCAAAACAGAGTGTCATGCAGGTCAAGCAGATCAAAAACATTTGATAAAAAATGGTCATTTTGTCTTTGTTGCACTGTGCATCTGTTTTGATTGACTTTTAAGATGGAGATAGATTCATTCCTCAAACTTTGTGCTTTTTACCACAAGTAAAATCCTTGCCCATTTTCAAATATACCTTTTCAGCATTAATCAAATCAGGTTCAATGATCTGTAGATTTTCAGATCAATAATGTTATTTTGCTTGTGAAACGAGTCACCGCACCAACATAATCAAAAGAAAAAATTGCCATCCTCATGCAAGTACTACTCCATAAAAATCAGCACATTTTATTATAACATATATTTCAAACAAAACTCAAAAGTTTATTTGCTAATCAAGCTTAGTCTTTTAAATGAACTTGTTGCATTGTTGAAGTGGTCAGATATTAGCCTAATTCTTGTGGCTACTTTTGAGTACTTAGTCACTAGTATCAGGTGGATTTGAATGTTTATCAAATTGCTATCAGATTTTTGAAAAAGTTTTTGCAGAGGCATGAAGACAATGGATGGTTTTCTTTATATATTGTCCAGTTTTTCAGGGGCATTGTTATTGGTATAAATAAGGGTACACCATTTCTGTAGTATTTTCTATAACAGCTTCTGATGGTCTTAACTAATGGATTTTATTATAAAGTTTATGCACCTGAAAAACAATAATGATACTGCTGCCCATTAGATATGTCAGCATGCCAGGATCTAAATGCTTGTTTGAAATTTGTGGCATTTATTAAAATTGACGAAATGTGGTAGTTTTAATGTCTTGGGTTACGAACTCTCTTCTCAGTGATGATAGTTTATTTCATGAGAATCAACCATTAAGTGGATGTTATAATGTTTGTTGCTTTTCTTGAATATGGAAATGTCATTTTGCTTGGATTGATTAACAATGGTTTGTTTAACACCCTTGGTGCTGGTGTATGATATATTTGTACTTTGAACTCCTACATTTAGCTGCTATTTTCGTGCTACTTTGCAACTCCATAACTCACCAGGTAATTGAGCAAGAGAGCTGTTCAAACCCTCAAAAGATGTGGCGAGTCTTCTAGATTGCGCTGAAAAAAATGGGAAGTTTATGATTTCATGTTTTTTGTGGGTGATGTCATCAGTAGGATATGGTTTGGCATTTTCGGCCAAGGTCATGGGGCACTGAACCTCAACCACAAGAGACAATTTTTTGACTCAAGTCTTTATTGGAAACTAGGCTATTATCCGAGCTTTTAGAGCCTTTGAATGGCTTTCTAGTGTTCTGGTTCAAAAGTTATGTATGGCCCGAAAACAAAATTTGGGTAAAAATAACACAAAAACATTTTTTACCCAAGAAATATGTAGTCAACAAGAGTGGGAATGGCATGCCAGGAGTCTTGTTTAAAACAATCATTTGCTCTGTTTACAGCTGATAAAAAAAGTGTGCTACAAACTTGAGGGCATATGTTTCAAGTTAGTAGGGCAAATGTTTCGAGATAGTAGCTTCTTTATCACAGTAAGATCTGCGTTGTTCTTCCTGGCCCTGATAATTCATTCCTGGCTCCAGCCAGAAACTCATATTCAAAGTGACCTCTGTTCGAAAGCTGTAGAGCGTTTGCTTGAAGATTGTGTTTTAGATGTTAGTATTTCCTATGCTTTTTAGTTTACAGTTTCTTCTGAGGCTTGCAGGCAAAATGTTATTAAAAGTTGTTTGTCATTTCAGAGCATCTACAAACGCTGAAAAAATTACCTTGATCTCACGGTGTTATTATTATATCTATAGGGTCTACTATGAAGGACTGGAGACTTTAAAGCCTGGAATTGAGATATTAGAAACCACTCCATCTGGAAAATCAGCCAATGTTAACAACAAAAATGGTAAAGTTTGTGCTGTTGTGAGTTTGTTGCTTATAAATCAGTGAATATTCTGAGTGATTTTGGTTAAAAGCAATGTTCTGATTTGTTACTTATCAGTATAGACCATGACACCTGATTTTATGGAAAAAACTAGTTGTGTTGTTTTAAATCCTATATTTCATGATCTGCTTACAGCAGGGGTGCAAAATTTCCTGTGAATGTTACTAGCACACAGAAATTTATAGTAGTGCACACATATAAGCTTTGCCATACAACATTAATATACATAAGGTATAAAATGTAAACAGCTTAAGAAAGAAAATATGCAATTTATTTCTTATCTCCACTACACATACATAAACTAGGCACTGCTACGTTGTTGCAAAATCCGTTCGTAAACTCCAAGTTTTTGGTCATGCAGCACGAGTGCACGACTGCATTTTTGCACCCCTGCCCTATAATCGTGTACTTCATTGCTTTCACAATTGTGCTTGAATTGACAAGCACAGTTGTGAAAGCAATGAAGTACAAGATTATAGGGCAGGGGTGCAAAAAGCTAAGCATGTGTTGCATATACTTTATCAGCTTTATTTACTGCTATACTGGCAATGTTCTTGCATATTTCAGCATGTTTTTTTTAAACAAAAATAGCTGAAAGTTATCCTCAAACCTGGTTAATCTTGCTCTTATTGCACAGGCATGGGCAGTCACCCTATTTATCTGACATATCGCCGAGCAAAAGAAACTGCACCACAAAATGCACTGGTTGTCACTGACATCTGCATTATTCTGAGCAACAAAGGAGAAACTACACCTTATGCATTTTACCAAATAGAAAAGAATCTTAACAAAGGCTTGGTAGGCTTTTTGTCAAAGGCTTTTTTGTCATATGTGTAGTTAATTAATTAAATCTGAAAAAATGACGCTGAGGTATGACTATTTTTCAGATTGGATCTAGTGTATATATTTGTTATAAGAAATCAATGCGACAAGTGGATTCCATTTCTTTCAAAGCAGGTGACTGTAGTTGTCGTTTTCTTTTTATGTTTTAATCCAGTTCTTTTTAAAAGGCATTTTAGGGACCCAATTCGGGTCCCNAGAATGAGAGAAAATTATCATCGGGTCCCTAAAATCAAAGAAAATCAGGTGCCTAAAATCAGAGAAATCGGGTCCCTACAGATCCAAACCGGGTTCCTAACATTTTCCTTAAACCCTGTTTTAATCAGATTTTTATTTTGTTGTTTGCATTAAATTTGCAGTAATTGTAAATGAGCAAGGTTGAAACAGTCAACTTCCATTATGGATTGCTGTGGTGCAGTGCTAATTCTCATAATTTTGAAATACTTTTCTCAAGTATTGAATAATAGTGTTTTGTTTTTTAAAGCAGAAGATTGTTGAAGAAGTCATTCTGAACATTTTTGTGAATCCTTGATCTTGCGTTTATGAGTATTGTTTTGTATTTTATTAAATTTTTACATGCAGTTTTACTGGTACTTTTGTGATTTGATCCATGTGATTAATTATGAGTGGAGCACATCTGAAACAAAAAGCTATTCAAAAAATTCAATTGCCAAACGTTGATTTTTCTTGCTTACCCTACCTTGTTCAATGACTTATGTTAATTGGTCTTTTTCAGACACATGAACAAGGAATTCCATTATAATTCAAAAAATTAATGAAAAAAAAGTTCACTAAGTTTTAAAAAGTGATAGTTTCAATATGTGTTGTGGCATGTAGTCATTTGAATTTCAACAATAAAAGGTTCAACACAATGGGATCAGCAGCTTTCAAGATATCAGTTTTTAAAACCTGGGTACCACCAAGTGGTGCTCTTCACCTGCTTAGACATACTGGCAATTGTTGACTTCCATTCAAGGCGAAGAGTCAAGTGGAGTGTCAATTCCACCGTTTTTCATATTGCAGAGTTTGAAAAAAGAACCCCTTCTTTGGCTACAGGCACTCATTAAATGAGGAATTTTGATAATTTTTGGGAAATGAAAACTACCCCCAAATTCCCATGTGAGAGACATGAATTCTCATCCAAATTTTTGGTGTTTGTTAATTCCTTATATACTGTATGTGCTTTCTTGTAAATGGTACTTTTTTGGATGAGACAATGTTTGAATAGTGTAATTCGACGTTTTCAGTGTGCAATGAATACAATCATTTTGACTAAACCCTGCAATATTTCAATTATATCATGCTTGATCTTTGTAATGTCACATTACTGGTCAGTCTCCATTATGGCATCACGATTGCCCAGATTTTGATTACATGAAGGAAGAAGACTACAAGAACTGCTGGTTTAGGATAGTCATAGCAGACTTTCTTCTAACTTTGAAACTTCAAAGTTTGAGTTATCATGAAAATATTTGTGACTGATGGTAATCTACCAAAGAACTGTGATGATTTTGGTTATTGCATAAGAAGGATGTGATATCCTTTGATTCTTTCATGAACCTGGTAACCAGTTTGCAATTTGATTAATCCATTTCATATTTTAAGTTACCAGTACTCAGTTGCAAAATTGTATTAAAACTGTGGCATTTGATGTCCAGTACTGCTGTAGATATATTTCACTCTTTTATAGATCTCTATAAAAACTTTGGAAAACTGGAAATAATGGCCTGCTGATTAGCAAGTTGAAAAGAGTTTGATGTAAGATGGAAACCTGTTTTATTGCACTCGAACCTGGAAAAACTTACCATGAGAAGTGAAATTGTAGAACACCTGGTTAAAAATCTCTAGCTTCTCTTTCTCCTGTTGAAATTGAATTGGTTGCATTAAAGGTCTGGGGCAAGCATTTATGATCAATAAATTTTATCAAGCAGTATTTGCTCCCATCGTGCATGTTATTTAAGAAAGTTCTCCAAACTTGTGAGCAGAAATTCTTGCTATGATTTTAAATTAATCCTTGCAAAAAAACAAAGCGTGCACGTACAATCACATTGTATTAGATCTCACTGAAACAGTCTCGGTCACATTTTCTCACGCTATACCTGGTGAGAAGTTATGTGCAACTTGCTGGAAGAAGCTTAAAATACAGCCAGATTCAAGCACTTCAACCAGTGAACTGTCAATGGCATCTGAAAGTGAGTCATCGCAGATTCACCAAGAAGTGGAGCAAGCTGAAGATGTCGTGTCCATAGAGTAGGTTGATTTAACACTGGAGGTTTTGGGACAATCACCACTTGCATTGCACAGTAAGCCAACGTTGTCTGGCAATTGTCTGGTTGGTATTGGTAATTGTCTCGTTGGCAATTGTCCGAGTTGGCAGTTGTCCCAGAACCCTGTTAGACAAGCAAATGCATTAAAAAGAATATGGTGTGCTTGCTGGACCAACACTTGCAACCAAATTTGGAATTGATGGGTAAACAAATTACTTGTTTCCTTTTATGAAGATGACTGATATTCACATTTAATGCTGGGTGTAAAAGATTATGTCAGCATAGCTTATAAAGTTCATCAGAAACGTCCCCTAGTTTTTGCAATCTCAAAGAACTCAGCACAACATTCACGAATCAAAATGAAAGTATTAAAATTGGCTTCACTAAATTTTATGCATTGCGACCAAAGTGTGTGTCTTAACGGTTCTTCAGGTAGCCAATTAGTATGTGCTCTCCATACATCAGAATGTCAAACTGTTAGCAGCAGTCTCTGGAATGGATTATAAGGACTTGAAGGTCTTGGTGTGTGATTTAGCAAGCAAAAAATGCAGGATTGCATCGTTGTGAAACCTATCAAAGAAAACCTGCCATTGTTGCAAAACTACGGTCACTTGACTTGCTTTCGGAAAATGATATTGAATTATAGAAGAGCCAGTGTCTAGCAGATACTGCCATAATTCTAGCTGTATTTTACGAAAAGTTGTTTAAGATGAAGTCCAGGGATATCACTGGCTTGGTTAAATCGGCTAGATAACCTTAGATTATGGTGTTTCGGTCTTTCAACTGCGAGCATAGGGATAGTTTCACCTATGTTCTGAGAGTGTTTTTATCGTTTATAAACCCCTTGCGGTGAAATGATACAATGCTGAACATGCAGAAACAGTTGTGTCAGGTTGATGGATTTATTTATGTAAATGTTGTACAGCTTGGGGACAGTTGACTGCCGGGAATGTGCGCTGTTGTGGAACACAGTAAAAGTACCAGACACTGTGTGGTTCTGTTAGTCGTAGTTGGCAGTAATAAAACAATGAAAATTGTCTTCAGCGATTTCGCTGCGGTCAATGGATGGACACGTGAAGCGTACGAAATGTGAATGTTTGTGCCCCGTGATAATGCAAACTATGCTGTTTGGTGAACTCAAATGAAGTTTTCTCTTTTTGATAGGGATATTCCTAAGCACTCAGTAAACTCGTCATCTCTTGGTCTATTTATGAAATTAGATATACACTGTGTATTTTGCATACTAAGATAAGAGCATAAAAATAGGGATTATACATTTTTGAACGCTAAGCATATAAAGCGTATAAAAGTAGGTGTATACGCTTTTCTTGGTGTTTTGCACAGAGTGGTTGTGCTCATGGTATGGAGTCTCATTTGGTGTCTGCATTTAGTTTAATTTGTTAGCATGCATATATTGTTGCGCTCGGATCGAGCAGCAATGCTGCTTGGAAATCAACCGCCATGTCTTCAACCGTTACTTGTTCAAACTACTCGACATAGGGTTTGCTTCTATGTTCCACTTTGATAGTGGAACTAAAAATGCTTCCCAATATGGTTGATAAGAGTGTTTCATTCCATTATTTTTAACTATTTATTCGCGGGGAACATAGTGTTCTATCCCCAGAAATACGACTCGATGTATGGCAAAGTAAATGCATTGCTAACCATATTCTGAAAACCACCTAAGCGGCTATCAGACAAAAAAGAAACATGCCATTGTAATGAAACTACTCTAAGCCTAAAATTTGCAATGAAATGTACGTTTTCGTGAAGACTTGAAAACAGCACAGTGCGCGTTTTCCTTTAAAGGTCTGGCTTATTGTTCTTTGTATGAACTGGTGATTGATTTGTACCCTTGGTTTGTTAGTGTTGACGTAGTGGATAGTGGTAAATAAATGTTTTTGTATCGCGCTAGACTTAAAGATGGATTGCAAGAGCTAAGAAGTGATCTTAGTCTTTGTTTAAATTTGTGCGATCATCACCAATCCCATGTCTTTGTTTCATCGCGTATCTATTCATTTCAGACGACTTGCGCCTAATCATCGGTTACAATTCCTGCGTCTTTGTTTTGCCAATTTCTCATACAAAACGTTGTAAGACTCGCATGCTTGACTTTCGTCCTGTTAGTGGACGACTTTATATTGCTTCCCGCGTTGATGTTACGGATCATAACGAGAAAATGCAAATGGTGCATTGTGGAAAAGTTGGTGCGCCTCGAAAACTAGCGATACAAGTTTCGAAAAGCTTGCCTGTGAACTTGCGTCCGGTGCTGTCTTTTAAAAAACTGCCATAGTTTTAACATCAGGTGGTCTTGGTTACCTTCATTTCCCTCTCACAGGTGAAGCAGTTGGTGGTCGGTAGCCTTGATGGAAATCAAGCATTATTGTTTCAATTTGTCAGCATTTGATTTCTGGTTTCAATTTCTCGAATTTCACGAAAAGTTTGCGTCATTCAATGGCTTGCAAAACTGATAAATTTTGAGAATTCTCTGTATCTAAAGTAGAACAGGTAGTTGCTATTAAGTTGAGGAAATGTTACAAATCAAATAAACTCCAGGAGGTGACGGGTTTGTTGATTGGAATGGTTTAACGATCAAGAACAAACATGCTTCAATGTATCTAACAGCGCAGTGCGTTGCATTTGGATATTGAAACAATCGAAGTAAACAATACGCTCGCAGTTGCTTGTTATTTCATGTAGAAAAGTGTTGCGATCAATTTTGTAGACCAGTTCGTTGGTGATAATCGATAAGTTCCAAGTATTGCATGTGCCCACCGCTCGTACTGCAGAATATGGTTCTGTTTGTGATTTCCTTAAAGCTAAATTGAAAAGGTTCGGAAAAAGGAGACGGCTTACTTATTTTATCTGGTGCATTTTTTTAAATGAATAAAATTATGTTGCACTGCAGCAGCTTTTTTGCCTTGGTGTCCGCATCTCATTTGGCATTCGTTTTTACGGCATAGTTAAAAATCTGTTTTTGCACTATAGCAGCTTTTCGCCCTTGTATCTGTTTTTTTGGCTGGGACAGTTCACTCATCTGTCCCGTAATAGTATCAAAACTCGCCGTAACAGTATTCACTAGCCTCCCTTTTCGGACTTCATGGACCGAATTGCCTTTATTTTTTCGGTCGTGTAATAAAAATTCGGTCAATGACCGACCGAGCCCCGTACCATACCCACACCTTGCCAACTGCTCATATTGTAAAGTGTCTACAGCGCGTTATGTTACGTATGCATTGCTGCTTTTTAAAGATGATTGCATCATTTTCTCTTGTGAATAATTGATTGGTGTGAAGGTTGGGTGTGGTTTTTAGACAAGCTCTTTGCAATACAGACTTGCTGATCACAGCATCGTCGCCAGTGTCGTATGCATGATATCAGGTATTTCACTCATTAACATCTAACCATTATGACCTGAGGATGGTCGTAGGAAATCGGAGTGTGCGAGCTAGGGACAGAAACCTGATCATTTGATGACCTTTGTTTGTAGGTCTGATTGGGAGATATCCGAGAGAAAATGTTGGTTCTTTCCCGTTGCCCTCCACAGTCCCTTTATTTTGTTTGCCTATGGGTGCTACCATAGAGTGTTGGACGACTAAAACCCGTCATCCACTTCCTACATTTTCTACGTTCGTGTTAACCACCGAAACATCAGAAAAGGTTCGTTTTCAGTTTCTTTTATTTTTGGCGTACAAGTGGTGCTTGTTAGCAAAGATTTTCATGCGTTGTGCAAATGCCATCATTATTTTTATTAGCAACTGTTAAAACGCTGGTCAGTTATACTGAGAGATTAATCTGTGGTGTGTGCTTCGTTCTGTCGTTTTCTACTGTGACACGTCATCAAACGGAGTTTGTCTGCTATGCTTGGTGATACTAAAATCAAATGAGAAACGTACAGTGGTTTGAACATCAAATTTGTCAGTAAAACAGTGAAAAGATATTTTCTATAGGAATGAGGAATACCTGATAATGATGCTTTTAGCGACATCGATTTTATCTTCAATTCAATTAAATCAAGAAGTGATCAAATACTGGCTTGTTCCCCCATGGATACCTTATAGCTAGCAATGAACAGGTTGCTGGCATTGGCATTGTCGTTAGGTATGTAGACCAGTGCCATGGCTCATTCATTAACATCTCAGGAGTCAGGATTCTACCAGAGCAACAATCGCAAATGAAAAGATTTGCTGAAGTTCCAATGTTTGGTAGATACTATCTGAAAATCCACATCGGAGAAAAAGTTCCAAACGTATATTATACAATTAACAAGTCTACCTTCATTCCCAACTTAGTACTGTTGGCACTAGTGGCGTATGCAGAAAGTTTACATGGGGGGGTTAATTCAGTGGCATGTGGTGGTCATTTGTATTTGGGGTGTGCTGTTTGTGACGTCACAATTTGACGTCATATTCATGTTTCCAAACCAACCTTTTGGCGAAGTGTGTTAACACAATATGCATATTCGTCTACACTTACTGCCCTTATTTTATGTGTTATTACACTGAATATAAACTATCAGCGCTCCAAGTTAAGATATCGGAGGAAAATACACTCTCAACGCTACGACGCAGCAGTTCATGACTGCAAAACTGTCAGGCTGTGAGTTAAAACAGAGAAGTAAAACACACTCATCACTGCGTCAGAGCAATTTACAACTGCAAAATCAGGCTGCGCTGATGTTTTGTCGAATACGAGCATAGAAAGTGTGCGGCTGGACTGGCTGGAGCACACCCCGGTTTGCAAGATCGAATTTTGCTAAAATACGCAAGAATTGAGAATGCGCATAAAGTACGCAAGAAAACTTCGATTTTTTGTTATGTATAGAAGTCCTCCCTGCTGAAACATTATCAAGTGCCTGAATGGTTTTATGTTAACAACTGCTGTTTTTTAGCTCGTGCAGCAGTTCTATCATACTACAGAAATTGGTAATGTAGCCAATGCGGTCAGCGCATGCGTTGGTCAGCCATAGCAGACAAAATTAAGACAATAGTTTTNGATAAAGTGAACAATCGAGGAAACACAATCTTAAACATGCGTAGNGGACGAAAGATCTGCAAAAAGTGGTGAGATGGTGCCTGAATGCAGACGATAACCCACCTTCCCACCATAACCTAATTATTACTTTTTTGGCCCATTTACAATCTTTCTTGAAATACAAATTCATTCCGTGGTATTTCCAATAAGTCGACAAATTAACAAGCAAAAAGTATGCGAAAACAATCAATCCCCTGTGCGCAGGTAATAAATTTTTTGTAAAATATCAACCTCAAGGGAGAGGTTTTAGCCCCCAACCCCCCCTTGTGTACGCCCTTGGTTGGCACTGGCAGACAAACCCGTCGCAAAGTGGACAGGGGATTCAGGAATCAGATCATACCGTAGGCTTTTTTTACCACCAAACATACTGCAGCCTTAAGACTTGTTCTTGCAACAAACCATGATTAAATCGACGCGCCGTTTTCATCGTGCAGAGTGATAAATTTGTTTTGTTGTTTACAGTGAACAATCAAGTTTTGAGCGAATTTTTAGGTTTACAGGTTTTTATAAAATTTTCCAGCACTGATTTCTAGCAACCTTACGCCATTCAAAAGTACTCGCATGTTTTGTCTGTATCGTGCTTGCGGCAAAAAAAATTCCTATGAAATTTTAATTTTGTGCTTTCAATGGACAGTTGTATATGCGAATATCGTGCCCATGATTGTCACATATTTGTTAAGATTTGCTGGGAATGAAGCCAGAGGAGTTGAGAGCTTTTGAGGTTCAAATATCTTCGATCAAAATATCCGTATAAATTTCGTATATTCAGTGCCGGATTAACAATAGTAGCAAATATAGTAATTGCTACGGGCCCCGCGCTTTTGGGGGCCACGCGGTGTTCTGAAATAAATCTTATTCATTACATTATATATAATATTGTTTTCAATCTAAAGTATTTTGCTCAATTTTCCATAAGTAATAAGCGAAGGTTTTCAGTTGAACGCTGTATGTGTCCAGAAATTCTCGCTTGATTCATTTTATACAGTTACAAGTTACGTAAAAAAAGCTTAAGATTGCGGTCAGCAGTGTTGAAATTTTAGCTGATTTGCTGCTAAATACAGCAGGATTTTCTCACTGTTAGCCTTAAATTTTTCAACCTAGCAGTTGACTAATTTTCTAGCAGGATTTTACCAAACGTTTGGCAGGTTTACCAGAATACCAGGTAACAAACTCCTGACCAAAAACCTGTTTCAACAATTTTGCAAGATGAAAACTTCTACACCTTCATAAAAAATTGTACTTCCCTTCTTTATGACTCTTTAATTGGGTAACACCAGGACAAAGCACAACCAGCTGCCTGCAATCATTTGGAATTTTTATGATGATGCAACGAAGCTGCTTCAAGCAGATAATCAATCGTATCATAATAACAAGTGGTCAGATGGCTTGGTGAAGCCTATGATTTGCTTGTGTGCTTAGTGAGCGCGTTAGGTTAAAAGACAACAATGGTAAAATATGTTTTTATCCAACTGCACGATAGTGCCAAGTGGTTCAGTTACGCTAGTAAATGGTAATGTATGGCAAAAGCATTCCTGGTAAACCAAAGCTGCTAAATGTTTTGACATATGTGGTTGCAAGATTCAGAACTTAGATGCCTATCCTGCTGTTTCAAGAAGAACCTTTTGTGAAGTTTGCAATAATGCAATCATGGTGAAACATTGTGAACTTAGAAAGGCATAGCAAAAGCACTCAGATAAGACTAAAGAACTTTTTACATGCCCCCTAATGTAACTCTAAGTTTTTAAATTACAAAGACCAGACTTGGAAAGTTGTAGGGCTGAAGCTATGCTCACATTGTTTGTCGCTGAGTTCTGTTGCTCAAAATGTTGACTGAAAGAAAATTGTGGGCCGAAAAATGTGGTGGCCAAGACCGGCATTTTCAGCTCATGCTCACTGAGAGTGAGTGCAAGACGAAAAGTGAATATAATGAATAATTTTATTAATTTCTTTCAACCATCTTAAAAATAACATATTTTTAACAGAATTTCACTGCTTTTATCAGATTTTAGGTGAAAATTTGTGACAAGACTTTATCAGAATCTAGCAGTTTTTTTGTGACACCGTTTCGCAGATTTAGGTCACAGTTATCTGGCAGCATTAGAGGACGATACACTCAGATTGTTGTGTCACGATGCGAACTGGACAGAGCATGCAGAGTAAATCTAGTAACACGGATGCCTTGCCCACACATGTTATGATTTAGCAGGTGTTGAGTTTTTTAACTTGGAACCCCGCGCTCTTGAAATGCTACAGGACCCGCGCTACCTTAATCCGGCACTGCGTATAGTTACAAATTTGTGCAACAGTGAAGTCAATGAGTACTTATTAAACGAGACACGCTTAACCGGATTGAAATCGATTCTGGTCGTGTACTGTTTGCGAGATGGATTGCGGGTAACCTGCTCTAGTTTAAATCGGATAAGCTTTGATCGTTGGCACTCACACAAAAAGATTACTGGGTTGAGTTTTTTATGTATATTGTGCTTGCAGGTAAGCACGTCCATTTCACTGTTATTTTTTGAAATTATTCTACTTTATTCCACGTTTTTTCTTTTATGAAAGTTTTGTAGCACATAAAATTATAAAGAAAAAACATAANAAAGCACAAAATTATGAACACTTTGCAGTAAAACGCCTGAGGTGTGTGCGGCTGATTTCTACTGCTGACTTAATGACTTAGTTGCATCAGTGCTGTTTGTTCTTAATTTGTATAAAACCCTACTGTCGCCGCAGGTATTTGGTGCTGTCGTGTCATTCTACGAGAGTTACCCTGAAGATAAACTCAACGATGACCAGCGCTTCAGGCTCGGCTTACTACGCGGCGATGGTCAGCGGTCGCGATCAACCAAAACTGTACACACCAACAAAGCCATGTGCCTCTTGTCCAAGTGGCCCATGTTTGACGCTTTTCGTGACTTTTTGATGTATCTCTACCGCCTCACAGTGTCCCCAATCGCTCACACTGTTCCTGTAGAGAGGTAATTGTACTAGTGCGTTGTTGGCTTAGATTTGCGTCGTGTTCATTACTTAAACAAATGGCAGCGAAGCTCGAGTTGCGTAAGTTCAGCAACGCCAAAAAAATTTAACGTCAATTTCCAATCGTGATATGATGTGGTCGCCCGAGATAGGAGCAGATTTTTCCTATAAATTCCCTGCAAAATTCCACTTCCGCGTTTTTGTTGAAAACGATTCTTGTTCAATAATTCGCAGCTTACGTGTCACTTCAACGCAGGGGCTTACCAGAAAAACTGCAAGAAGCGAATGTTCTTGCTGTTAGTGTGGTGGTCGCTTAAAAATGTAAGTCATGGCGTAGAGATGGCATGTTGGATCGTAACATGGACGGCAGTAGTCTTTGTACAAATGTAAGAAAGTAAAATAAGATTTTCAAAATCAGTTTTTGGCGGGTTTAGGTGTGTAGTCTGTCGTTTGTGGCATTGTTACTTACAATGGCTGCATACGAGAAATGTAGACAAAGCTAATGAAACTTCTCGCGTTTTAGCTAAAAGCAAAAGTTTATTAGATGATCTGAAAAAAGAAAGGCTAAATTAAGCACAGTATTAATATTTGGTATTGAAAGACTTAAAATTCTTTTTTAAGCTGAGAATTAAAAGCGTCGATGCCCCACAAGTTCTTCTTCACCGTCAAATGATTTTTTAAACGTGAAAGTTTGTTTTCTGAGATTTTTGGAAAAGCTACTCGTTTGTTCCCTTCTTTGCTTCAACAGCATCATGTGGTCACGCCTGGTTTCAGTAAATTTTCTAGTTGTGCAACGGTGTTGGTTCAACGTTAGTTATCGGGCAAAACACAAGTTGCGCACGCAGCTCGAGTAAGCACAGAAACGCGGTTTCTTGCACTCCAGGTTCAACCAGTTTATCGGACGAACGCGTCCACTCGACCGTGAATTTGTAGTTCATGCTGTGTTAATGCGATGTGGTAGAAATCCAAGTAAGAATCCGTTCCATTTAGATCGAAACAACCTACGGATTGTTCACTATTTTCATACAGGCACATCGCGCATTTTATGCACAACGTTCCCTTTCCCACTTCGCAACGTCCGCGAGTGCAGTATCAGGTAATCTTTCGCACGTTTTATTTTCTTACTGAAAACCTTGGCATACGTAGGCGTCTCTGATCTGTGTAATGTTTGGTTAATTATCGTTGGTCGTTAGTTCAGGCTTCATCACAAAATGCATTTTATCTTATCGATCACTACCGATGCTTGTAAGTAGTAACTTCAATAGGTCTTTCGGACGTGTCGTGACAATTTTTAATTGAACCAACATGAACCTCCTGTGCCGTTAAATTTTGGAATTGCACCCTTGATTTACATGCAGATGTCTCCCATGCACACGGCTGTCCTCATTAGACCGCAGATCACCCCGATTCCGTTGAGGTTCGTACACCGTGTTTCTTTTTTTACTGACGATTTTGAATATCAACAACGGAACGTTTTACCTGGGGCAATTTACAGACCGTTGTCATAATAGCATGAGTGCTAATTGTTCGTAGCCAACGGCGTTTGGATTGGATTTGTGACAAACCACTAACCTTTTTAACCTTTTAATGTCGTGTGCTAGCACTCAGGTAATGCGCCGAATTGTAATGACCGGGGTGGCACTGCGACGTTGCGTCGGCATCTTGGACAAAAACTAGCGTCTAACCACTATGACGTGTGTGGCAGTGGAGCGTCGTTCGTTGCGCTTCTCAGTGATCTGGGTCCTGAAGACGCGATCAACCTCATCGTACTGGCACTGACTGAACACAAGATCGTGATTCACTCCCTCCGTCCAGCCGAAATCACGCGCGTCGCCGAAGCTCTCATAACGGTGAGTTGCTGATATCAACTCAGCTTCACGAAACGAAGTTCAAGCATACAATGATACATCAGAAAACGATCAGTCGTTGAACTGCTGCGTTGTGTAGCTGTATGTCGCAAGCGTCTCATTTTTAGAATGCAGTTGCAATAATTACGTTCGGCTACAAACATAGCATTTTATTTTCGTTCAGCGAATTTCGGTTCGGTGCATCGCGGTAAAATACCAGCTGCTTTGATGCTTTCGGCCAAATAATGTCAGCTTCGCAAAATGCGACGTATTGCTTGGAACATGTGCAAGCATGTAGTGCCGATCAATAAATGAGCGCTCTTAAATTTTGCAGTTATTATTTCCTTTCAAATGGCAATGCACGTACGTGCCTTTGTGCCCGCTCGAAATGGGTTATGTCTTGGAAGCGCCGACCCCATTTATTGTTGGTGTCGATTCCCGATATTTTGATCTTTACGAGCCACCGAAGGACGTGGTTTGCGTCAATTTGGACACCAGCAGAATTACTCAGTGAGTAGTTTATTGCTTTTGGTTTTGTTGCGGATGCTAAAAGAACGTGCTTGTACTTTTTTCACGAACAGCCCAGCGTCTTCTGTTGCCTTAAGTAATCATTTGATGCTTTTTAATAATCGAAAAGCGCTCTGAAGTTTGGTTCATGTAAAACAAAAGCACGATTACATAACAGTTTCGAAGACAAGAAAATCAACTGGAAGCTTTTGCCCCGAAAACCAACAAAACATCTGCGAACCACCTTGCAGCGGTACTTTAAGGAGGTGACTGAGCACAGCAGAGAAGAAATGGCCGCCGGCCCAGGGTCGGTGCTGGACTTGGACCTGACGCCGACAGAGAGACGTTCGCAGCTTGAGTTGGCTATTCAGGTATCCTTTTGCTGGTTCTTCGCGATTATCTGTTGTCGTTGCTACATTGATTCCTAGTCAAAAAGGCAATTGAAATCTGTTGGTCTTTTCATTACCGTTTCTAAACAGATTGTCACAAAATTTCGTTTTTGCGATACTTGAGCTCACCATGCGAATTGGCTATGGCCAGTGGCCACGCAGCTCAAATAATGCTTTCCTTCAACGCAAGAAGTTGCTTTTTGCCTGTTCGCAGTAATTCATTCAGTTGGTTTACAGATGGCTGATCTTAATTTATTCTGGAGGTGCTGTGTGATTCTTGCGGCTTTGCTGTAGTGAAGCTCAGCACTGTAGCTAAAAACTGTTGGGCAACTGAAGAAATTTTAAGTGAATGAAAAAGAACAGGTCTCATTTACACTGTTTAGTTAAGCTCCTCCGTTCAAACGCCACCATATCGGGTATGAAATGGGTGTGCATCCATACGCCCATACGTTTGTGCAGTGTAAAAAGCTTGTTGAAGGATTAGTGCGACTTTCTGCGGCAGAAGTTATTACGTTTGCAGATTATGACTTGATTCTCAGGCGACAGTTCCACACTTTGGAGTTGCGAAAGTCCGTTCAAAACCGGTGGAAAGCTGACAACTCCGTATTGAGTTTCGTGGTGACTAGCTGCGTGCTCTGCAGCCTATGAAAGGATCCTTTGCTCAACTTCATGAGTTATATTAACGATGTCGGTTAAATCGTGCATTCATAGTGATGGAGCTGCCTTAGACTGGGTGGGAATCAAGGGTTACTTCTTTTGAAACAAATTGTGTCGAACGGGTAATCCTTAAATGTCGTTTGTTTTTTTGTTCTTCCAGGAAGCGATTTTGAAATTAATGTGTGCGGTCATGAAAGGATACCGACAATTTCTTCTCCCAATTACGGAAGCACCAAATGTTGGAACTGCAGACCCTTCGTCTTTGTTTAGCATTCAAGGTGATCAAGTTTTGTTTTGTCGTGATTCTGTCCTTTTCGCATTATACTTTTCAAACCTGCGATACTGAACATGTTTATATCGAGCGCGAAATAATGTTGTAATTCCACGAAAAGGTCAAAAACGACTTTAGTTGATTGCATTTTTTGTTTTCGTGTTGTTTGGTAGGCTCATTTGATCTTAGGTACTGCTGAAATGCAACTCAACCTTATAACACACGAAAATGATGAATCACCGTTTAGAATTTATCTGAGTTGTTTGAAGATTGTCTGCTTTGAATGCCCAGTACTTTCTTGTGTGTCAATGTCAGAAGCGTGTTACTCGTTACAGGGCCCAGAAACGACAATATCCTACGTAAGCGTAGGTTTGCCGAGCAGTTATTCCGTATGTAGTGAACCTTCCGAGTCTTGTCCTCGTACCATAGATGCGACCGAGGCATGGATGGCATCGCGGTAAACTTAGAACCGACGCTTTGTCGTTTATCTGTCCTTGACGTGTAATTCTTCTTGTTGCGCATGTGGACGCTTCGTGCTTTCCAAGCGCGTTGTAGTTATACAAGTCCGCTCTTGCACGTTCTGGTTCGTTCAGCAGTACTGGGTATGAATTCAGCTGTGAAGCTTATCAGTAATTACAGAGGAAAGACCGCGGTTTCCGAGGGCGTTGTGAGAAAAATATTGATGCATCACCAAGTTTGAATGGTCCGATTAAAATTGTCTCTCCTGTTATGTTAAAACCGCTACTTCGGCTGTGTACAAAGTCGGCCAGAGGGAATGTATCAGTAAGTGACGCAACTTGTTCCGTTCAGAAATATGCTGGGAGAATGAAGTCGCCCGGTGTTAAAATTTCCCGAGCGTCAGCGTTAATCCAGTGAAAAAAACACCGCATTGTTTGGTGAAAACCTTCCTCAAACAAAAGCCTTCCTGGGTTTACCGAATGTTGCGAGAGACCGTAACGCATATGAAATAAACCACTATTTTCAAATTTTACACTGACACTGTTGAGACATGAATCGAATTGATGGCTGTTCTTACTTGTCACGGTGTTCGTCGCCAGTGAGACAGTCGCTGGCGTGTCAGTGACAAAGGCAGCGTGGTAATAGCTGGTTGACGTACAGCTTAACGACACAATCTATGCAGCAACGGACGAGGGTTTTATGGTTGGCTTTGTTTGTGTGTCGCAGAATTCACGAGAAGTCGCGATCGCGCTAGCCAGCGATTCTACACCGCGCTTACCAGCACCCAGCTTTTTTCGTCATTCATCGAAGAGCGCTCGCTCGCTTCGTTCGACGTCGGCGGTGACCACGTCGCGTCAGGCCGCTCGTCCAGCTTGGTCTTCTTTGACGAATGCATTGACCGACTCACCCCGGAGCACGCATTGGATAATCTAAAACTGATCGAGCCTGACGACTCATTGAAAAGGTATTCTTGGCATGCGGTTCGTGCGTCACCCACTGCATGGTCTGCACTGTTGGTTGTTAACGGCGTGATTCCGCATTTCGTTTATTTTGTGAAACGGCAGTCATTGATGCGTAACGCCCAGCTGTATGCGTTGTTTACTGGCACGCTCTGTTTGCGCATCTGAAAGTCATGCGAAGAAGCTTGTGATCAGCAAAGGCTGGTACTTGGATAAATACGCTACTGCAAAGGAGCGGGCGCGATCAAGTTTTCAGTGATTTCCGCTGGGAAGTAAACGTTTTTCGGATTTAGTATAAGGAGTTCAAACCTGGTCGCTGTTTGGAAAAATCTTATAATAGGGCATAATAGAGATTGCTTTTTGACTTGCTTCGTAGCGTAGGCAATCTAAATTGCGATTGTTTTCCGTTCAGCGAACACACGGTAATGATCATGCCTCCAGACGAGGTTGGCCTCCCTGCTGGAGTTGGTTATCAATACACGACCTTCCCTGAGCTGCAGGACGAGTTGTTTTCCCTCGCGGAGGGCGAAGCAGATCAAGAACAACGAAACGACAGACCGAGAAGAAAGTCTGATACGTTCATGTTCGGCAGTCGAACAAAGCAAGAGATCAGAACTGTGCAGAAGGTGTCGGTTGTTTCTTTTCGTTATCGCATTTTCGAATATCCTCCGACGTTTCTGGCCTATTCCTTGTTATGCATTAGTACTGGCCAACCCGCTGTATTGTGCAGCTGTGACGAAGAGCTCCAGCAGGCGCCATGATTTTTCGTAGTGGTTTCCTGTTTAACGATGAACAAAGTGACTGTGGTTGTAAAAGTCTACTTAGAAAAGAAAGTTTTCTGAAATGTGAAAAACATGATTTCTCTGAGTCCTGGCACCTGATGGTTTCCATATTATGCGCGTCTGAAAGCGGTACTACGTATGTTAAAATATCCCAAGTCTTCCTGTGACCAAACTCAGTCTTCACTTGTAAAACGGTGCTGCACATGTTTTCCAGGTCTCGCGCGCGCATAACAGCGACCCGGAGTTGTGGGCGCGACTTCTCGTCAGCCACTCCTACGGCGCGTGGTTCGCGTGCCTCCCTGCCTTTGTTCAAGGTTGCAGGCACGAAGACGCTGCGTTGAGGACGGCTTATGACGCCCTGTACAGCCTGAAAGAACGCGAATGCATTCCGTTGCCGGACGAAACATACTATCGCATGCTGCTCCACCTGTGTGCGGTCTATAACAAACCCGCACTGGCTGTCCGTGTCTTCCAGTTCGTGCGGAAAACTGGTTCGCAGCTCAGTGCCATCACGTACGGCCTCTACAATAAGGCAGTATTGGAAGGAACTTGGCCAGCCTCTAACAGAGACGGGTCAGTTTCTCATTGGACTGCTTCGTTGATCCTTTGCCAACAGCTTAAACCATCTTTAGATACAATTTGAAATTGAAACCTTAACTTTCGACCAATAAGGATGGGTGTTCATTTTGTACATGATTCGACGTAATTTTTTTCATCAATTCCTAATATGGTAATTTGATAAGCGATGTACGGTGAGCACGAGTCATGGTCGAAGACCAGTGCGGTCGTCATGAGTCATGCACATTCATTTTTTTCAAGTGTGTCATTGTGCAAGAGGTTTGAAACAACATATATGTGGTATTTTGGACTCATGCGTGTGTTATTTCGATTCGTCGCAAAAAGTGCTGGCGATCAGGCCATTTACTAATAAAAGAAGGTCCCGTTTGGTCGAATACTCGAGTCCTTGATTAACCCCCCACAGCAAAGATTTAAGAAAGTCAGGTATGTTGCTGCAGTGCTAAGGATAGGCGTAAACTCAACTTGTAAATCATTTCAGGTACATGCTGTGGCTGAAATTGCGGAACGTATTTTTGGCAACTCGAAAGTTTCGTTACGGCCTGAAGCGTCTTTCGAGCATCACTGGCGGATCTGACGAGGGTTTCGATTACGACTCGACCAGTCGCGCTAGTGTTGACGACAGTTCGTCACAGTCTACTCCACAGAGCAGCACGTCTCCGGAGAAGCAACGTCGAGATGTCGTCACAGAAGTCGATGCGTCCGCAGTGGCCGCGACCAAAGCGCGCTTGTGCGTAGCGGAGCATTCTGAAGGGGAGTGCAAAAGCACCGGTAAGTGCAAAGTGGCTTCAGCGATCCACGATATCCAGTGAGCTTGTACTGATAAGCCAAGTAAATATAGCTTTCAAGCTCGCTAATGCTCAGAAACTCGCTAATGCAGTTTGAAGCCTGTACCTCTGCACATAAATTAGCATGAGTTATTGACTAGGTCCCAACTTTGTGTACTTGAATAGAACGGCAACCTTTTCGCTGTATTGTCGCGCAAGTAAGCTGTGCACTTAATCAGCGCAAAGCCTCACCTCGCTCAGCTCGTGCGCTGATTCATGTTCGGCGCTGATCCGGATGACGTGTGCGCAGGCGGCCTGAGCGACCACGGCTACAATTCAATGCCGAAGGACCTCATTCGCCGGAGCTCACCCGAGAAAGCCGCGGTCGTCGCGACGCAAGACAGCGAAGAAAGGCGGCAGCAGTTGGAGAAAAAAATCGCTCCACCGACCGCGGAAGGTAAGAATATATTTTGTTGCGCTTCGTCGTTGACCGTTCGCACTTCAAACGCATGTTTGTTTGTCAGAACCGTCGCTGGCCGCGATCGCCGCAGCGCCGGACAGCGCGGCCGTTCCCGCTGGACCCGTCGATCCGGTCGCAGGGTGCGACACGGTCCACCCTGTCACCTTCCAGCGAACCCTCTCGGGTCGGACCGTCAAACCCCCCGACTCTCTGGACATACCGGCAGTTCACACCACTCCTGCCAACTCGCTCGCCGATCCCGGACTACGTAGCGACGACACACTCGTTAACAGCGACAATGACGACTCGTTTTTTCCTTCCTCGAATGCTGGGGACGCGTCGAAAGGTATGCTGGTGCCGTTTCGCGTATTGTCGCCGGGCTGACGATGTGCAGTAATTTTATGGAATGGGGCCACTAACAAAACGAAGCACGCAAATGAGATCGCGCGCAGTTGTCAATGTCAGCAGTAACCGCGCATGGCCATTTCACTGTGAAAACGCCTCGAAGCCACAGCACACTGAAGCTGCCAATAGTGCGTTTGCAAATCCTTCGGAGGTTCGTTGTCGCTTTTTGTCGCAACACGACAAAAAAGCTGCGAAGGGTTTTGCTCTTGTTGGCTCGCAGCTGGGTTTTCGATTTTGAAGCGTCGTGGCGTCGCCAGCTTGGCACTAACCGTGTGTGACGCGCGACTTGCCACAGAGCCGGCGCCGCATCGACCTCGCAGTTCTCCAGTCTCGCCGAGCACTCACAGAAAGCCAGGTCGGGCCAGTTCCATTGTCAAGTCTCCGGGTAGCGGTGGAAGTGCTAGCGGTGGTAGGTCGCCTGAAGAGAGTGGTAGCGACTCTGCCGGTAGACGTGGCGCAGACGACGTCCGCAGCGGCTTTCCAGCCCCTGGGAACACTTCTTTGTCCGCTCTGGCTGCACCCGCTTCTAACAACAACACGCTGCTTGCTGCTAACGCCAAAGCTGACTGTGGTGACTCCGCCGTCGGCAGCCGTAGCTTCGCCGCACGTAAGTCGTTAAAAAATGAACGTGCGCTTCCGCGCCTGAAGATCACCGAATGTCATGAAGCACTTTCTGGTGTGGAACCTGAATGTGGGGTTTGTCGTCCACAGCCGCGTAGAGGTAGTAATGCATGGCTTATTGCATGTCAAACAACAACCTTTTTCACTGTTTCTCATCCTCTTTTTTGCACTTTTGCATGTCGACTGCCCAAGCATGCAATGGATTTGAGTGGACCTTTTGCGACAACTTTAAATCTTTATGAAAAGATGCGAGTTCTTGTGCATGTTCTTCAGTTTACAAGTGCTAGTCTACACTCATGAAGCCTGAGCTTGAAACTGGTGTTCGGCTGGTAGACAGCATCATTTAACTAAATGTGATTGATCTTATTTGGTGTAGTAGATTTCAGGTAGTGAGGTTGCTCGTCCTTCCTTTGTGATGTTTTTCAAGCAACCTACAAAAACGGTGGCTTACTGTTGTAAGGTTTTGGAAACGTTTGTACGCAGTGCGAGAAGAAACGCATCTTTTCAGTTATTTTAAACTAACCACGAACCGGCGATTTTCAGGTTTGTCACCGCTCCCTTTGCTTTCTCCCGCGGCCACCGTGGACAACGTCTTTGACGAAAAGGAACCGCCAGCCGCAGCAAATGATAAAACCACTTCGACTGAGGTGAGCTACGTCTGTTTCCGTTGGGTGGTTCGGTATGTTTTCTCGGTGTTCATGAAGCAAACGGTTCGCAAAGCACATGTGTGAGTGAGCTCGATTTGCAGGATGCAGCCAATCGAAAACTTGATGGAGGCGATCAGTCTTATCAGCAAAGCAGCAACAAGTTAGAACTCGTGAACTCGTCCGGGTCACCTGTCACGCCTGAGATAGCGAACCTGTTCAGCGGCGACTCGAAATTCATGTCGAGTTTAAGTGATTCGGATCAGAAAAGATACCAGGAGCTGTGTTCGCACCGAGCTACAAGTCTCGATGCTGATCGACTGGACACAACGAAAACCCGTCACGGTTCACTTCTCTTCTCAAGACATGCGCGGGGAAGATCAAGCACTGCGTTGTACAGTAAGAAAACCTGCAGTTACTTGCGTTGACCCTCTTGCACGCTCTGAGAAAATATTTTTCTGAGTTTGGGAGAACTTTGTGTTCGGTCCATGACTGGTGCGTTTCCAGGCGAACAAAGTTGGTGATCGCAATGAAAAGCGTGGAATGATTACAGCTGTTTATTTTCACGCAATTGTGAGCTAGTAGTGAGATCGAAAGGCCAGCTTCCGGGACTGGATCTCAACTGCACCAACTCAAACACAGTCTGTTTTATGTATGTTTTTAGACAATTTGAGCCACATTTCAGGCTAGGTGTGCTGCCAAGCAAATACAAGGAACAGTGATAACCCGCTGAACAGTTGAAAGTTTCCTCCAAAAATTGAAGAATTTGGAAACACGCGATCTTCATACACTTGCATGTCTCGCTTGTGTGATTCAAAAACGAAGTTGTGTTTTTGCCCCGCGAAGGCCATGAAAATAAATACGCTCGTGACGATCCCGTTCTACATCTGACGAGCGATCAGCGTCATGCACATGTGTTGCAGCTTCCGGTGGCATCAGCCCGTTAGTCGGTCATAAGACGTTTGGTGAATTCAGCGCGTCACCGACTCACCGAGGAAACTTCGATAACCTGACCGCAGAGGACATACCCTTGTCGCCGTCCACATCACCGAAACACCTCGGGTTAAGGTATGACATGATACGCTGCTGGTCGCAATGTGTGATGGCCAAAGTTTAAAATGCTCTTATCAAATTTTGTTTCAACACTAGAACCATGTGCTTTCAATGAAAATCACCATTTGTTGAATCACTTGAAATGTTTTTAATAGAAAATGCTTTCAACAGCAAAGATCTGGATTTCCAAATGAAAAACTTAACTGAGTGTTCGATAAAATTTTGTTAAGGCAGACAACACCAAGACTCTGTCGCTTGTAAAAAGAATAGGTCTGCTTGTTTGTTGTTAGCAGCAGCCATCTCTGTAAATTCACTAAATTTTCATTGAGTTTACGCTCATTATTTATTACTGACTCACGAATGTGGCATTGAGCGATTTTTGGGTCACCGGTGTGAAAGTGCACAAGTCTGTGATCCTCATTGCCGCAGGTCGCAGAGCGGGAGCATATTGACAAGGAAGAACAACCCATCACCGAGCAGATCTTTCACGTCACCGAACAGACTGCGCGGGACTTCTGACTCGCCTCAGCGCAGGAGGCGTGGCTCGCAGAACAAAATCGCTGGTTGGTTTGCTTCTGTGTGTGTCTGTGTGGGTGGATGAAAACAGCGTTGACTGTAGTGGCACGGCTGGAACCAAACGACACACGTTTGTGTTCCAGGTAGCAACACCCTCGTAGTGGTGGACGGCGTTCCTATGCTCAGTAGCACCCCCTTGCGCCCTCTGCCCGAACCGGACGAACTACGTTTCTCGACCGACGATGCTGATGCTGCACCCGGAGGTATTAAGTTCATGCAAGGGCGAAATCGATTTTCTGCTTTGCGGCTTTAAGCGCTTTTCAAAGTAGTTCACTATTGCACTGTTAGAACATATTCAGTTTGGTCCTGCCTGCTAGGACTGCTTGGCTTCGCTTAGAAAATTAAATGTTTTCAGAGAGTGTCCGAGAACGCCGAGCGAAACTTTAACCAAAGCTGACTTGAAAATTCTGCCGTTTGCTTGGCCTGGTAAACATACAATCATCATAGGCTGAAAGAATTCTTGCTTTTTGGCTGCAGTGGAGTTCAAATGTCGTTCTACGGTTCAGTGTGCGGCAACTATTAGGTCAACTATGATTTCGCTTACAGATCCTGATGCACGGTTTTTGATGCGGACGAACTCCTAAAAAAACGAGAAAAGATATAAAACGTGCATTAGCGTTATGTCTTGTGTCGAAGGGAAAACTTTTTTTGTTAGAATTTTGAAGATAACGCTTTCAATCAATTGCTGTCAGGTTATTCCATGACACGTGTTTACTGTAATTGACAGCTTCTGAACTCCCTCGTGGTTGCGAAACTGTTCGAAACCTGGTAAAAGCGACAGAATGTCAGCCGAGTAACCGATTGGCAGCGGAAGGCGATCGCTTTTCGCGCGAAACTGTTACGCGTCGGTTCTCTTTGCAGCTACTTCCGCAAGTGATGCTGAGGTCAACGGCGGAAACTCGGATTCGATGAAGCGGAGGTCGAAGCAGGACGTCGCGCGACAGGACATCAGTCATCTCGCTGAAGATCCCCTGTCCCCGTTCACGAACGAAGCCGGCGACGACGATGCAGATAAGGAGAAGAGCGCACAACCAACGATGTGTAAGATCGTCGTTGATTCCTGTTTCATGATGATGTGCCTTCGCTGCGATGCTTGCTCGACTGATTTAAATCAGAGAATCGTTGCTGGAGTTTTGTGACTGAATTTCAGCGTCGTCGTCGAACAATCTCAGCCGCCATCTAGTGGACGAAATACAAGACCACTTGAAGCGCGATGCGGTGGTGCGATGCTCTTCCGACGCGACGGTGCACGTGAAACAGAAAGAACGTCTTGCCAAAGGAAGTCACGAGGTGGTCGGTCCGACTTTACTTTCTGATTAGTGCAAACACTCAGTTTGTGTCGAGTGCTTCCAGTTTTCAGAATGGAGGAGGACTCGAACGAGCAGCCGGACTGAGACGTAGCGCAGTTTTGGTCGAAGTTATTTTTCGCTGTTTCGGCCGCCATCTTGTTGACAGCTTCAAATTTGTTTTGAGCAGTTATTCATCCTGTGTGTGTGATTTAAACACAGGATCTCAACGAAAAAAGTGATAACAACCTGCATCGCAAGTCAAGCCTGCCTTCGAAAAGTCCGAATCTCCAGAAGAAAGGCTCGAGCAATTCCTTAACGAGGTCGCTGTTGCTCAAATGTGCTATTGTTGTCGAACTGCGCTGACACTGCATGTTTAATTCAGTTTAACTAATTTTCTGATTTTGGAGGAGAGATTGCGTAGGTTTGGTCAATTACGTCATATTCCTATTTATTCAAATTGTTATAGTGCGGGATGATCTTTTTTCCTGTCAATACCGACGCGACACCCAGGTTTTTAGTCGGTATATCTGGACTTGACATTGACATTGACAAACTGGTTGGTTTGGGATTGCCGTGCGCTTCAAGACGTGCAAGTATACTTTGCTCGGCTATCGTAGAATGCACTGTGCCTGCTAATCAGCTCTCATCTGCAAAGCACCAGTCTGGTGTTAACGGTGACCCGTGACGTGTGCAGTGTAGTTACTAGTATGTCACCACAAGCTATTTTTGTGTTTGATTGGAGTGACGCCAATTGAGGGCAAACCGAAGCTTTTTTTGCTTCAAGTTTTGCTTCTTACCAGGGCGGTTGAGGATAAGGCTCCTGCCCAAGGATCGCTACAGCGATTCACTCAGTGGCAGTGGATCGAACACCCAAACCTTTTTTGGGGAGGCAGACACTCTCCCACTGAGTTATCGCCACCACTGCGGAAGTATCAGCGTGTATTTGTTGATACCGACAGATACTCGGGAAATTAGCTTTTTTTCCCGATGCCAGCCATTTATCTTTGAGTCGTAACTGTTCCTCCATCCCAGGTCGGTCACTCTGGAAAACACTTCCTCGTCCAGTTCTTGGTTCGGATCGGGTTCCAAGTTGAACAGTTTGCTCAAGTCGACGACCATTGGCATGGCAAGCAAGGCAAAAAAAGTTGCCACCAATTTAGCTAAAGACCTAAACGAAACTATGCAAGCAAGCATTGCATACTACACTCCAGAGAAGGCAAGTGTTGTGTCTGATTTTTTCTGCAGAGTGTGTAATAAAGTATTTCGAGGCGTTTTGTTCCGTGCACAGCACGAGAATTATGCAATATACAAGTTGCACTTGGGGTTGAACCTGTGAAGTCGTGTTTTGGCTGCAGCTGTGTAGTATGATGATCAGTTGATATAGAATACGACGAGTAGGTGCAAAAATGTGTTGAATATTCCTGTCTATGGACGATGCGCCCGAATAGTGTTTTTGCGAGCTTTTAAATGTCGCAACGTCAGATCGATTTATGGTTGTAAGCGTGTATTCGCTGACGTGCTACGTGTTTGTTTTCTTCGATAGATCAAAGGTTCCTTGAGTGACTTAACTATCGGAGGCTCGCAAGAAGACATTCGCGGAAATGCTTCTAAAGGGCTGTCCAGTAAAAAGCAGCTGCTCGGCGTGGAGAGAACGAACATGTACAGCAGCCAGACCAGTCTTAAAAGCAACGACAGCATTCACAGCAGTGCGGAAACGAAAGCAGGTTTGCAGGGTTCCTTCTTGCAGAGTCCTGAAAAGTATGGAGAAACTTTTTTTGCTCTGTTAATATGGAAAAAGAAACAAAATAATTTTCCAGACTTGATGTTTTGACATGCATTTTCATTAATTCAAGATTGATAATTTTATTGCTAACCATTATAGTGCCTGTATTTGACTGGGTTTGTCATTCGGAAAAGTTAAGTCTGGAAAAGGTCCAGAAAAGTCTGGAAATTATATTCAAAATTGCATACGTAGGAACCCTGAGTTTTGTCAATTATTTGTCATCCACCTGTCGCAATGCATTAGTGATGCTAGAGAGAATTGCGTCGCACAGGTCGAAATAGCAGCAGGTACTTCGTCCAGTTAAACATTCCTAATATCTTCTCCCGCAGCGAGCGAAAAAGTGCGACGGAGGTCAAGCGGCAAGAAGCGTCAGCGCATGCTCGACAGGCCATTGAGCGTCCCGCATTTGGGTGAGTAGGTTTCATTCCTTCGACGTTTCACATTGGTGCCGTGTAACTTGGCACGTCTTCACAATGCGACGCTGCTCGTTTCTGGTGGTTCTTACTTTTCCTGTGCACACAACCAGCGCAGAAACGCGCAGTCTTTGGACCTCTTGTCGACGACACGATCACCCGGGGCAGCGGCTTTCGGACAAGATTGCTGCTTTAAAATGGATATGTTGCAAGTACAGGCCTGGTACTAAATCGCAATTACAAGAAAATCATTTGACGAAAATAAAAAAGCAATGGAAAGCATATGGTTTTTTCTATCTTCTAATTGCCTGAGCGTATTAAGTGAAAAGGTTCATGAAATTCTTCATGTTTTGCATAATTACTGCGTCGCTCTAGCCACATCATTACACGAATCTTCTATTTAGGCTCTTCCCGAGCCAAGCCTCCCCTCCCTGCTTCTTGCTTGTCCGTTCCTGCTGAAAATAACGCAATGACACCGGACCTCAACATAACCTCGTCGACTCTTTCCCTGTACAGCAAGGTAGCAAGATAGTAACGGTCGTTAATACTTTGTAGGAATGCCTAGTTATTTCGTTGAAAATTTGTGAAAATGTTCGCTTTTTTCGTTTAGTTTCATTTTGTGCTTGCTGTTGACATGCTTAAAAATGTTGGTGAAGTTTTTTACCTTATTCTCATTGCTATTGGCGATATGGTGCCTGATCTGTATCTTCGTCACAACATTCGTCTGTTTCAGGGCGCATCCGACGTCGAGGTCATTATCAGCAGCTGCTCAAAATGTCACAAATGTGAAAGTTTAGTTTACGACGAGGAGATAATGGCTGGGTGGATGGCGGATGAATCTAACCTGAACACTCAGTAGGTTCTCGTATTCTAAACACGATGTTCTTCGATCGAAATTCAACTCTTCATATCTAATACTATCGGATTGAATCAATTGTTACGTTTACTTAAAAACTCCGCACCTTTTTCGCAAAAGTATATTTATTGCAATTAGGGGCCTCGACTTTTCATTCCTTTATTTTCTTCTTGCAGCTGTCCGTTCTGCAAATCCCTGTTCGTGCCATTCCTCAACATAGAAATAAAGGTGAGGCTGATGTGGCTTGTCCTGTGTTGTGGTCATTGCCCGTCAACAGTTCATGTTTCGCGCTTAAGTTTACGACGGTGCTTCTGCTGAGACTTAGGATAGAGTTTTTCCGAGTGCTTTCCCTAAACAGCTTCAATTTTTTTGGGTAATGTGAGTTATTGGTCAAAACCTTTGGTGCTTTTGCACAGCTGATTATTAAAGCATGAGCAAAACAAAAGTTAATTGCTCTGTTGCGAATCTGAGGACCTTGGCGTTTGTTAAGTCCACTCGCTAAAACACTTGCTCGGTTTGTAGCGTGCTTGCTTTGAGAAATACCCGATCGATTGTTGTGCAGGATTACCGGTGCGTTGATCAAAAGTCTTCGTCGCTCGCTCACTTACCTCCAACGTCGCCCACCTCTTCCGCGTCCGAACGTTCGTCGAAGGCCGTCGGCGAAATACAGACTGTGATGTCACAGTGCGATACGGAGACGGCTGGTTCGACTTCGCTTGCCGTAACCCATGTGCTTTCCTCCAGCCCTGGTGCGGATGAGTCCTCCTTAGAGGTCGCGAACAATACACACTCGGCTGCTGTAGCCGAATCGTCTTCTGTCCAAGATGCGTCTGGTTTAGCTCGGCCTGTTTCGCCAGAGTGTGAAGGAGTGGAAAATACGCAGGACAGCGCTGCCAAGTATGGTTCTGATTCGTAAATTTGCAAAGATTTTTTCGTTTAAGCTCAAGTGCTTCACGACAGCTTTTCAAAATTGCTTGCGTGGCTGACAATGGACATGTACAAAAAATTAGAAAGACGTCTTTGTTTGATCGCAAGTTTGTTGTTGTATTGTTGACGTGTTATTTTTCTACAGAGCTTCTGCACCTTCCGCTCCACAGTTGACTGAAGCTTCCACTGATCCACTCTCTGCTCAAGAGGTGGGACTTTCTAAGTTTCAAACATGGGTGCAGTGGGGCGGGAACGAGTGCTCACACTTTTCACGTTTTGCTTCGTAGTGTATTGAAAGTTAAAACTTCATTAAATACTGATTGAAAGATGAGTTTGAAGTGCTGCTGAAAATGGCTAGTTTTTTCCAGCATTATACCCATGATTGCAAACGAAGGCAAGGCTTAATGCCTGTTTTAGAATCTACTTGCAGAATGATCTTTTGCTTTGCATGAAAGCTTAGCTCAGTATTTATGTTGGTACCTGTGGGATGAGGTTCCAAGAGCGACCCTGAGCTACCGCGTGTTATTCGTGCTTAGTTGATGCACAACAATTTGAAACTCGACTTGAACTTCAAACAAGAGGCTTTTCTTTGTCCGTTGTTCGCTTTATTTCGTAGCGATTGCACGCAATCATCTAACATAACTTTTATATCGCATTTTATGATTTGCTTAGGATGTCAAAAGTTACGTTTCGAGTTTGAGCGACAACCCGTCTTTGGAGACGCAGTCCGCAGCAGGCCTCCCCGTCACACTTGACCCGGTCACCGTGCCGTACCTCAGTCCGCTGGTTCTCCGCAAAGAACTGGAAAGCATGCTCGAGAACGAAGGGACGGCAGTCCTGACCAACCCCGGTTTCATCGACCATCATCCGATTATATACTGGAATCTGGTAAGCGGATTCGAAAATCGTAACGCGCTGTTATTACGCATACAGAAGTCCTTGGTTTGAATGACGCAGATTTCCATTGAAATTTTACCATAGAGAAGGTCTTATCTTCATTTCACTCAATCGACGTTTTTTGATTTAGAAATCCTCTTTCGGGCTTTCGATTGATTTGCTGCATTTCCATCAGCAGCATGCGAAAAGCGTTAAGAGGTGCTCAGGTTTTATCGACCGATTGCCTCCCGGCCAACTTATTAATGCTTAACTCTGTAATCCGTTGCAGGTTTGGTATTTCAGAAGATTAAATCTTCACTCCAATCTATACGACTTGCTGCTTCAGTCCCAGCTGCTCCAATCCGGTTCAAACCAGACCAAGTCCGTTAAAAGCAGCGTGACGTTTCATCTGATGTGGGACAACGTCAAGTTGCACAGCCATGGTGAAAAGCCACCTTTGTACTGCGTGTGGCATCAAAGTAAGGTTTTGTTTTACCGATTCCCGTATGTTTGCTTCTTTTATTGTGCTTTTTTAAATCCAGAAAATCTCTCGTGGTTGTTACTGTTGCGATCGGAAATCCCGAGCGGCATGTGCGCAAAGCTTCGCACCGTGGCAGCAAGCAGCAATAGAGATCATGCTCGCAATGTCTCTTATTATTGCTTGCTCGCGCTGCGTATATAATGGTGTTATTTTTCACGCACATCCCGTTCGTGGTGAATCACACAATAGAGGTTGCAACATTACTGTTCACGTGACACGTTCGGGATAACTCGTGTTGGTTAAGTCAAACAACGCGGTTGCCGGGTTCAAACTATTTTTCGATTGATCCTCACACATCGTTCGCATTCTGCTGACTTGCAGAGATCGTTGTTGAATCACTAAAGGTGGTTTTGGTCTTCAATACTTCTGCACTGAGCTTTTTTGTTGTTGCGCGTTTAACTTTTGCTAGTGTTCGTCTGCAATTCTCTGAGACTAAAGATAATAACTAGAGCAGTATGACCACCAAGACTAAAGTTATTGGAGCAGAACGAAACTTTTCGCTTGTTTTTTACGATCGGGTCGTTGACGTAACGATTCTTGAAGCAAACTGGGTGAGCCCCGAGATTTCGAAACCAAAGTTTTACGGTGTCCACAGAGTGTTGAAGCAAAAGGAAGTTATGTGATTTTTGTGTTGGTTCCAGGGTCTTTGTAGTCAAGGAAGCTCTAGCAACGTAAGCCTAAGAAAGCTATACATGCGAGTCAACGCAATGGATGTACTGTAGAATTCAATAAAAATTACTGGACGCTACAAATTTACAGTTTAGCAGCAACCAAGTAGTCATCACCACGACCAGTATAGAGAAGGGATCGACTAAACGTAGATGCTTCCCCGCTGAAACTATCATGTGATTGGGCGTTTTCATAAAAACCACCTTCGCGTTTCTTTGGTGTCCAAACCCGGCATTTTATCGAGCGGGAGGTCTATCTGGATTTAATAAAGAATTTTATAACCGGAATGCAGAATCACTAGGAAGTGTAGAACCTTTCGTAGTTCGTACTGTACTCACAGGAATTTTAGGAAAAGCAAATGGCTTTCAGATACCAGCTAGTAAGCCACGAATTAGAAATCGTTACAAAGAGATTCGTGAAAGAGAAAACGAAAACAGGATTTTTTGCCTCTTCATGCGAACTTGTGTACATGGAGTTTCCTTTTCGTTGCGTTTCAGTCGACACCCAGTCTCCGAACCCGGAATACCAGCCTTACTCGGTGCCGTTCCTAGAAAACATCCGGGACAGCATCATGCAGGACGACGTGCGGAGTCCTCTGGTTGCTGTTCTGAACGAGCTCAACGCTCAGAGTGGTGTGAGAAGAAGCGCCTATCGCGAAATCTTGTTCATGGTCATGATTGCTCTCGGCAAAGACTCCATCGACTGCTGTAAGTGGCGTTCTAACCCAATAGCCACTGCTTTAGCACTGTCCCGCACGAGTAACTTCCTTGCTCCGCAGCCGCCTTCGATCGCGAGTACAAGCGCGCTTACGACGCCCTGCAACCCGCCGAAAGATCGCTCGCCAAGCAGTGCGACCGTCCGCCCGACGACCGTGCGAAGTCCTGCAGGATTATGTTCGGCGAACTCGACTTGAGATGAGGAGGGTGTGTTGAGGAGCTGATCGCTTTGCGGAAATCTTCGTGGTCTCGACGGGAGGCGACGCCGGTGAGGCTCGCAACCTGTCACTGTGTCGTGCGCGGTGCTTATTGGTTTGTTGTGTTAGTCGCGAAACGGAGGCTGGGCAGTCGCCGATATCGACCGATCGTTTTAACCTGCAGCGAAATCAAGTGATCGCCCCTGCCGTGCTGTTTAACGCTCAACTGCCACGACGTTGTTTTCTGCCAAATAAATGAATTTGCTGGTCGCAAAAGCGTTGAAGGAACCGCCGGGACGGACCTTTGCTCATCAACGCCCTCGGGTGGTTTCACGCGTCTTGTTTTTCCTCTGCTGTGAACTTGAAATCTCGCTCGCAGCTGCCAACAGTTAATTGTTGCACTAACGAGCCGTCCACGGCCAAGTTCTGTGAAATGCGTCTCGAGTTGTTGCCGTTGTCATCTCATAGAAAAGCTGCTTTATGTTCGTGCGTCATTCGCAAGAAACGCCTAAACCTTGCACGAAAAACTTCCTTGTGATTTCGTTTGTCTGTCGAAAAACGTTGTGATAGGTCGGTTATCGTGAGCAGGAGGTGTGGGTGCCGGGATAAGTGGGTACGCCCCAGACTTGTATCGACATTACAAATGCGTATCAGTCCAGCTCATTCTTGCTAACAATTTGCTTGTGAACATGACGCTCAAATTTACCGAATTCGGTTGTGCCAGATATAAGACGAGAGGTGAATGAATGCCGCTGTATTGAAGCTACTGCCGGCCTTGAAATTTTTTATCGTGAAATAAACTTTTGACCGCACGGTGCAAGTCAGATCTGAAACGTTTCCCAATACTCGTTTGATAGACAGCAACTCGCTAGAATGGAGCATGCGCGTAAAGGTCGCTTTGTTTGTTTTTGTGTAGATGAATGTTTCTGAAAGGGATTCTTTCCAGGGCGTAGCATCGAGAAACCGGTGTAGACTTTGCGACAGAACATATTTACAAAGGGATAGCAGTTCATTAAATTTTCGCGCTGGTGCAGTGTATACATCTCTGGTACCCCGCGCTGGTGCAGTGTATACATCTCTGGTACCCCGCGCTGGTACAGTGTATACATCTCTGGTACGCCGCGCTGGTGCAGTGTATACATCTCTGGTACCCCGCGCTGGTACAGTGTATACATCTCTGGTACCCCGCGCTGGTGCAGTGTATACATCTCTGGTA
>JGI24159J19872_10000243_pt1 | contig 42602 bp, 34 predicted proteins | sample Ectturendosymbi4_FD_19872 | JGI IMG/M metagenome (IMG submission 19872) | reverse complement strand
GATATGTGCAAGTTTGAATCATCGCAAAAAGACGAAAGCAGATGGCAGTCGACTGATTCCTCGAAAACATACAGAAACACTAGTGCTTTTAAGTGTTATCTTAACATGTATTGAATGCCACTTGACAAAATAGAATTACTTATAAATTGCAATTCGAAAGACGCGCAGCACGAATAGAATTTCCCCAAATGCAAACAATTCAGAAATACACCGAAGTTCAGTCACAACGTGCGGCGTACGAAACGTGTTCAACGCTTTAAAAACTGTCATAAAAACACTAAAAATATATTTTGGATAAAAGTTCAGCACCGAAGACACAGCAACATGAAACAAGAAAACAGCAGTTTCCCACTGACCAGGATCTCTGGAGACGTTGCTCAGTTGCGCAATGTACCGGTCGAGTTCATCCAGTTGATGCTGGAGGTCTTCAGTCAACTCCGCTTTCCGATCCGTGGCGGTCTTTAGCTGAGGCTGCGGTGGCGCAGCGGACGGGGGCGGACTTTTCGGTTGCCTGTGACAACAGGCGAGTGCAACATCAACGCCTCGGCAAGCGGTCGATTAATTTTCGGAACACCCAAAGCCTGTCCCTGACACGAAGCGCACAACAAGGTAACGTTTGACCCCCTCTGAAGTCAACCGGATCTTCCGAGAACTGAACAAGACGTAGCTCATTTGGTTGCCCAGAAACTAACTCTACGCTCTGTGAATGGCACGCCGCACGTGGCATAGCTCGCAGGCCTAACAAACACACTGATGGCTTTTAAACTGAGGCAAGTGCGTGTCGAAAAACAGACATCCATTAAACGTAACTTCGTGAGGCAGCCATTAAATGTAATTTCATTAAGGAAACAGGCAGCGTTTGTTCAAGTTCAGCAGATTCCCCGAAAAATTTTACAAAATTTAGTTCCGGTTCCGTAACTTCCTGTTTCAACACACGCGTGGGGGCAGGATCTGTGCAACACGCGAGCTAACAATAACAGGTTTCAGTGCTGGGTGACGGATATGATGTTTGTACTGCGCATTCCACAAAACGACCGTTCACGTGACGAGACGTCCGGTACCAGCAGCTAAACAAACAGTAAAATAACCGAATGGTACGGAACCTCGTTGTCAAGCATCGTCAGCCTGACACTTAAATATTATATGCGCTCGCCAGTCTCCACTGAGGCTGCACGCGGCAATATTGCCCTTGAATCACGTTTATGCACTGAGCAATGCAAACAGCAACATTAGCGGCGCAGACGCTATTGGATTGATTTTAAAGGCAGTGATTGCTTCTATAACAATTGAGTTCATACTTTTCGTCTTCACAACGATTAATGTGTGAAATAAGCTATCCAGTACGTTATCCAGTTGTCACATTATTAATCAGCAAAAGAAATCGTAACCAACAATCGTAAAAACGCATTCGTACTTTTCGCAGCTCAATTCTTCGACTTCATTTGGCACTGCAAGCGTGGTTTGGAACGAACGCAGCGTCATGTTGTGGCACCAATCAAGTCTTTTGGGCATGTTGCAGGAACTTTTGGGCGCTTACATTACGCTTTTCGCAAAATGAAATTTGTTTGGAGTAAATCTGCCAATTTTGTACATAAATCTAGATTCTCAATGGCGCCAATGTTGTTGCACAAGGTTGGAAGATTACGGTGTTGTCACTACAGGTTAAGACGCAACACAGTGCGTAGAATAACCGATGTGTTAGTTGAAAAATGTTACAAAGTAGCTTTCTGCTCCCATGTACAGATGGCAGCAAGGCGTAAAAACATTGACCAGTTTTGTGCCCATCCAACACCCCCTCCTTGTACTCCAGAAAAAATGAAAAAACGTCATTCGTGACTCGTTTAAGGTTGGAACACGAAGCCTGGCTGTGCAAGTATTATCTGCTGCAAATGGTTTGTGGGTAGACAACGCTATGATAGTACTACAGCAATTACTTACGTGAGCTTCGCTTTTTGCTGTTGCAACGCACTGCCAGTGATGAGCGGTTCTTCACGCTGTGGAGGACGGTCTTTGCGCAGTTGCTTCTGTTTATGCTCGAACTCACGTTCGAACTTCTGCTGCAGCTCTCGCTCCTTTGCTCTTCTTTCTTCTTGCTCTTTGTACTCCCGCTCCCTTCGCAGCTGCAACAACCGTTCTTGTTCCATTTGGCGCCGCAAAATGTCGCGCTCCTCTTCGAGTCTTTGCCTCCGCCGCTGTTCCGCCTCCTGCAACTGCTGCCGCCGCCATTCTTCTTGGCGACGTTGCTGTTTCAGATATTCTTCTTGTCGTTTCTGCTGTTCCTCCCTTTCTTCCCGTTCTTGCTGTTGTTGCTGACGCAGCTCTGCGTTTCGCTTTCGTTGTAACTCCTCGTTGCGGTTTTGCTGCTCCTGCCACTCGAGCTGTCGTCTCTGCTGCTGCAGTCTCTCTTCCTGCAGCATCCGCTCCTGCTCCTGAAGATTTTCGATCTTCTTCTTCTGTTGCCAGTCGGACTGTTGCTTCTGAACCGGCGTCGGGTCAACGTTCGTGCGGTGCCGTTCCATCTGCTTTGGCTGATGCATCGGGTGCGCGTAAGCCGGTGTGAACACTGCCGCTCTTTGCGCAGCTCCGGCGTCTGGAACAGCGAACCCAGGAGACGTCTCGTGGAAGTGGGGGTAACGTTGTGATTGGTCGCGGGAAAGAGTGGACGTAGCCATGTCACCAGCTTTTTTATCACGCTGAAAAACAAATCACCTTGCGTTTTATGTCAACACCTCTTCGAGTCTCGGCCACGTACAAGCAAGCTTTGTATACGCTTTTTATAAGTTTTACATGTGGTTTATCGTGAGTACTTATGCAGTTTAAGGTAGTAGATATATCTTGCAGTTCAGTTTTGCAGCGAGCTCGCCGCGCTAACACTTGCATTCTGTATTGAAATACTAAAACTTCGGAGTCTCTCAGCATGTACATTACTCAACACCGCATCTATCTTTCTCGTCAGAGTGACATGCGTAGGGATTTAAACCTCTCAGTACCTTGCGATGGTGTCAAAGCCGGCCCAGCGAACCGTTACAACACCATTGTTTGGACTCATTTGAGTTGAACGTGATCACCTCATCATTGTTGCGGGAAATCAGAGCCTGTGAGAACGCTTTTTGCTCCGCTGGGTCGCATTACCCACAGAAACTGTCCAGTAAGCGTCAACTACAACCGCACGAAGCCCTTTTACGGTAAAGCGCGCAGAGACAGGTACATTGATATGTATCCTAGTGAAGAAACAGCGTCTACTAACCACAATGTGAAACTCGGCCGTTTTCAAGCAACCCTGTTACGTACTCACTCACGTTTGACAGAACGTTCTGTCTCTTGAGGCTAATCAAACTCAGAAACAGAGAAATGCAACAAATGACTAAAAGTTTACCATCCTTTCTGGTTTTTGTTTAATTCATGCGATACCAGTACAAAGCTATGCGAAAGCAAATTTGCTAGCAGGCGAAGATATGAGATGGCATAAATACTTCTTCACTTCTTCACACGGGGTGGGTCTGCTGCAGTAACAACTAACGGGAAGTTATGATCAGAATTCAGAAGAAACCTGTGCTCTCGCAAATCTGATGTTGTATTGATGATGCTACTCCCGCTACACTCGAAGACGAAGACTGCGGCCAACGCTTTCCTGACACCTTCGCAAAAGTCGTGAAAAGCTCTTTGGAAAAAAATGGCCTCGGAAAGAATTCTCATCTAGGGATTTTGTCTTCCTTGGAACAAAGGCGTTGTACAGAACAAGCACCTGCCATCAATCAGTGAGCTTCTTTACTCTTGGGTCAGAGCAGCATTAACTCTCGGCCACATCATGTTGCTCAGAACAGATCGGATAGAAAAAGGTAGGGTCTGAAAAGAAAAACTGATCTCAGAGCAAACAGCCACCGCCGTGCTGGAGAATTTTTTCCGATGCAGTTAACGACCGGGAAATTACTTTCGCACCTGCACTGTCAATAAGCGCTTTTCGGGTGGAACGACCCTGCTGGTCATAATCCAACAGCACATCGCGCTGGTATGCAGTGCGGGGCGATCTCACACGTTGCCGCGACGACGCGTAACTTTCTCTATACTGTATTTGCAAACAATGCGAACTTAGAAAAAAACTGGCGGTAATTGATTTCGCCATTCTTTTTACCATTGCACGTTTCACAACCACGCTCGAGCGATCGTTTTGCTTGCTGTAACAAATTGCATTTAATTTAATTGGAGTCCCGTCTTTTTCGGCCCATGCGATAACGAGTGTCACGCCGCTACACAGATGTGAAAAACAAAAGTTTTCGATACGTTTTGACCTGCGTGTATTTTTGTTTAAAATATTTACCTGTCTAAGGTTTCAAGTCTTCGGTAAGAAAGATTACATGCAGTGAAGTGTTACCTTGTCCAAGACCACGTTACCAGCTGTTGCTAACTGCGCTAGGGATTAGGATAGAAGCTGGAGCAATTGCTGGCGACAGACGCTCATCTTACACAGAAAGCAAGCACCATAACCACCGCGACATGTCGACCCTCTCCTCGCCTGCCACCGACCGTCTTCACATGGGCTTCGCGAAGGCACTAAAACGCATGCCGACAGCAGGTTGCTGCAGCCACGTTCGCCAGATACTAGTTTATGAGTTATTTTTCAAAACCGTTTCTGTTAGAAAATTTTGAAATTGCTTCTTTGCCATCAGCACTCAGCAGTACTTGTACTTCAAACGCTTTAAACTGTGCAAAACAATTGTACGTCAAAAAAATTGGAAACTTCTCTGACCCACTCTGCTCTATTAAGTTTGGCGATCATATTTGTTGCAGATCTTTGCTAGCAAGCGTCGCAGATTTGAATGAAACGATTGGCCGAATGGTTTTCAAGAAGTACAGATCAGTCGATCAACTTCGGCTCGCAGACTGCCTTACACCGAACGGTCGCTTTTGTCACTGCTGTCCAGTTTGCATCATTTGCAGCTGCGTCGTGACGTCATCAGGCTTGCACCCTCAGCCTGGCGTCAGTCAAGCTTACAAATTCCGCGCTTTGAACCTGGCACCAGCAAGGCGCCTAGGCTGTCAATCCAAAGAGGGCAATTATTGAGCCGCTTGCACGGACTGACGAACACTGACAATCTTTCTTTGTGTGCAGCCTTGTGTCTGGCTTAAATGCAAGGCACGAGATCAACGTTTTATCAGGTTTGTTGCGTCAGTGGAATCTTTAACCACATGCCAAACTGCCTGGGACATCAAATCTTGCTGACACGAGACTTCACCCTGGAAGTCCTTTTACAAAACACAAAAATGTGTCTTCGCGTACGCGACACCTTCTTTTAAACCAGCACAATACTAGGTGGATTTATCGGAAGACAGGCCTGAGTCACTGCAACAACCACGCAATGCTTCTCTTAAACCTGTAATTATCGTATTGCTACATGTACACCTCAGTGGCTAAATGCTGATCCTCGCCTTCATTAAAGCTGACACGGTTTAGCGCCAGATGCACTCCGACGCCGTGTTTTTGCCAAATCCATGATATCAAGCGTTGGGTCGCGACAGTCCTGTTCCGTTAGCTTACGTTAAGTGGAGGGCAACAGTGCGGTGCGCGCTGTAAACTGAGTTTTATCAGCGAAAATCGCGGGCTTTGCGATTTGTCTTTATTTAGCGAAATGCCTGCGATTGGTGCCAGATATCGTCACCATCTGCAGCGCAATAACAAACTGCAGAGCATCAAAGCGTTCGAGCAGCACGGCACATGGAACCAACGCTGATCCGCACCTCGATGAACGACGGTACTGAAACTGTTGACTCGACATTCCCGCTGAAGCTTCACTAACATCTGCCATAGGCAGCATGCACCACCAGGTGTGGCAAATTCTACCCTTCCTCGTCTCAACGACTTCTTACGGTTGGGCAAAGATAAAAAAAACATCGCGCCAAAACAAACGTAGCGATGTGATAAGAGCCGTGAAGCGATAAATAATTTACCAGACGCTGAAATATTTACTGCAATTCGGCAATCCGACACTTTCCAAGTAAACGCTGGTATTTCATCAAATCGATTTCCGGATCTAGTTTCTGGCAGATCTCTTACAGCACATCACGCACGGGTACGTTAGCGCACTTTGCGGAAGAGAGCCAGATGAATTTTGCACTTAATTGTGTAAGGAGCACAAACGGGATACCTACGCGCTTGAGAAAAGGAAACTTTCCACGAAATCGGAGAACTAGACACTGGCCTAGCAACAATCAATATCAAGATAATCGTGATCAATATGAAAAGACTTTGCGGTTGTCTTTAAAAATAAATGCTGCTGGACGGTCAAGATTTACGATTGAGCCTCGGTGTCAATAAATGCAAACACAGATCGGACTGGATTACGGCGCTTGCTTTTGATAAGTCGTACCACGGATTCACATTTAATGATGACAAACCCGGTAAACATTTCGATCGATTGGTAAAAAGCGAAAAAAAATTATTTGGCAGTCAAATATGGAATGAAACAGCCCAGGTCAACGCCGAATAGAAAATTTCACCACATGCACCCTCTACTTTTTGATAGGGACAATTCAACATCGCATAGCGATAGAACCGCGTTTGTTGTTTGAATGGGGCAGTTGGAAAAGGTGCCAGTTAAGCAATCGCATTGACATTATTTTGTGTGGCCAAGAAAAGCCGGGAAACTAGGTGCCATTTTGAGGGGTGCAACAGTTGTTTGGGAGTCAAATTTCCAAATTGTTCCTGTGGTTCCGCAACTGTATGCAGGGTACTTTACAATAGAAGCGGACACCGAGGGCAACCACAATCCGCTAAGCAAAAAGTGAAAAGGCTTGCGTAGAGATAGAAATATAGACCTCAAAGCAAAACAAGGTAATGTAGTTGCATACACATAAAGTACGTTTTTATCGCTAAATGGAGAAATACGTTTAGGCGGTGTCAGCAGTTCCACGCTGCCCATCAATGCCCGACTGCGTGTGATGGGAGAGACGAAAATTGAGCAGCACCAAGAGTAAAAGACAAATGCAAAGCTATAGGGCACAATACGAGAACCATCGCCACCAAATCAACGCTCCTGGTTTTGTAACGTCTTATAAAATGCTTGTTGTAGATTACAAATAGATGCTCAAGCAGTTGTAGACAAAAGATGGCAATCAACCTCTCTGCCAATTGTTTTCAATTTTGAAGCTCTCAGTCCTGTCATAACTCTTGACGCCGAAAAGCAGATGACACTGCGGCCGAACGTAGTTAGTTTCGAAGTTGCAACGTGTGGCGGAAATGCTTGCAATCTTTCAATCGTTTAAAAAAGAAACAAGTAAACCTAGCGCCAACATTTTGTAAGACGAGAAAGACGAATTGAAAAAAACCATTTTAATGCAGTGCCGGACACCTGCCCGTAGCGATACGAAACGCAAGTCGGTGGCAATCTGGAATTGTGAAGTAAATACTACAGTTGGTATTTGGTAACGTCGCCATGATACCGGAGGCATATCCCAATTACCCTCCGTTCTCCCGATGTTTATCTGTCGTAAATATTGATCTGCCTGCGGCATCTGAGCAAGACAGTTTCACTACCTGACGAGTTGGCGGATAACAAGCTTCTAATTAGGAATGAAACTGATGTCTTGCCACTCGACAACTCAAATCCGTGGCAAAGCTTCCAATGACATTTTCACCGTGCCCGGTTTGCTCTGCAGTCTTTCGCCGTAACCGCGCATTAACCACGGCGGGCTTGAGCTTGTCCTTCGCTTTTGTCCTCTCGCATATGTTGACAAAACGCCAGGAAACTCTGACTCCGTTTTTTTTACGTCAAGCAGTACACTACATACAGAAAGCTGCCTGACGACACCGTCGTGTTTCCTGTTTTAGCCAATATCGCTGTTCCAGGCCATCAACCATTTCTACCCAACACACGATAAACACCAGTGCGACCTCTTTTGACCGGAATTCCCTGCAAACTATTTTTGGCGCTCTGACAATTAATCTTGTCCTTCATCGCATTTTACGAAATACGCAAGCAACGGGAAGCGGTAAGAAAACATAGCCCCGTGTGGCGACATTGGACGCAACTCTATAGATTAAAAGCAAAGCTAAGATCGTGTAAATATTCTTCAACGGATTGCAACATGCGATGCAGCAGATCTCGCCCGAACGTGTTCATACGCCAATAATACTTGACAGTTAATAACTCTTGAAAGAAGCCTCAGAAGCTAAGAAAACGTAGCTTTGAATTTTGCCAGTACCTGGAAATAATTTAACAATGCCGCTGTTTGTTGCAAGATTAATGCCGGGCGGCAATCTCTAAGCTTTTCAATAATTTTGCCACATCTTCCCAATTTTTCCTTCCTTGTTTCGGTCACGATGCAGCGCAACCAGACAGCAGCTTTTTATCCCATGCCAACAGCGTAGTTGCAGCTTAGTTTGAAGTTCACAGTAGCAGTTACTGCTGGAAACTTACTGTTACTATCTCGCTTACTGCCTGAGCTGCAAGTGCGAGGAACTGAGTGAGAACTCTTCTGCTTACCGCCTAAACTGCTCTTCGTCATGCTACTTGTGCAAAGTTGTTGAGCAACGGTACTCGAAAATGATTATATCTAATTGCAAAGTACGCTAGCATCGTTGGCGAATTTCACAAGATAGAATTGACAGATCCTCGCATTAATCGGATTTGTAACACTTTTTAAGACGAGCGGCCAGCTCGCAAATCCGTGAAATCCAAACTGAACAACAACGACACGGGGTTGACGTGTCGCACGAACGCGGGCCTCGGACATGATAAACAACCCGCGGTGTAACTACGCGAGGCAAAGTGATAAGGAACAGTGTCAGCACGCCCACTCAAGTGGCCGATTTTGATGGAAAGACGGTTGGTGCGAACCAATTTGATCATGGAGAGCCGCCGCTTTACGAAAGGCACATACCAAAATTGAGAAACTTGGCATCAACTGCACGCGGCGAGCACAGTCACCAGCAAGTAGCGTCTGAATTCCTAAATTTATCACGCAGGACCCTCGGAGGGGCACACTCGATGTATTTGGGAATACAAGAACGGTTTAGAAAAGAGCTGGTGACAAACACTGCATTCAATTAAGACTTTTCCAGAAAGGTACACAGAAAGTCAGTAAACTGTTTTTAAAGGAAAAGCTCACCACAGGAGTTTTCGACAACAACGTAACCAAACCTTGATTGGCTAATTTAGGGTGAAAAGATATCACAAGGGTTACGCTGCAAACCCAACTCACTTTCCTTCCGTTTGTGGAAGATATCGCTTTAACGCTGATCCTTGTGCTTTAGTAATTCAATCACTCCTACAAGTATCGATCTTGGTTCAACAGCTCCTGCTGTTACCACGTTGACAACGTCAATGCTGACGATTAGCAAAGCAATTTTCTCCAGCTACCCACGTTTCATTTCATTTGCGAATCGTTTTGCATTGTGCGAGTGAGTGTCTTTGCAGCTGTTTCCGCTTTTCCGTCTCCGTCATTGATCAGTTTGAATCAGCATTGTGCTTTACAAACATTTTTCTGTCCGGTGGCTGCATTTGTGGACAAAACCACATCATGCTAAATCTCCATTCATTTCTGCGCTTCTGTTCTGCCACGGTGCCCTTTGCAGAGCCGGGTATCTGTCGGATTATCTTAGTTTCTAGGTGGATGCATATTTGTTAAACTACCTTAGTTTCTAGGTGGATGGTATAGGTTCACAGCAAATTGCTGAGACGTATTTTCAGTATCTCAACCTGAACTCTGGCCGACATCGTTCTCCATGTTTTTCAGTTGGTTACGTTACAGCGACTTTTTTTAATTTGATTTTTGTGACGGCAATTGGCGACAAGCCTGAAATTTGCTTATTGCCAGGGCGGTTGAGGTGAACGCTCTTGTCCATGGAGCGCTACGGCGATTCACTCAGTGGCCGTGGATCGCACGAACCTTCCAATTGAAAGGCGGACACTCTACCACTGTGGTATTTCCTCCCTGACAAAATCTTCATATACCGAAGTTTTACTCTTTGTTAAAATCCCGCGGCACTATTTCACCTCTATTTAAATGCTAAAAAATGCCACGCACTATTGCTGCAGGTAAGACATCCAACAGATGGCGAGTTACCTGTATTCTCAGGACATCTCACGCTACACCACAAAAGTGTCGCTGTCTTTTTACTTCTTTACCAAATTGAAGGGCATAAAAGAGGATTTCTTTACGGCCTGGACAATACCTACAACGTTCTTCCATCGCACACTCAGATACCACCAAAGGTAACCTGCAGAAGTAAGCAACACATNTGAAGATAAGAGTAAAAAAGTAAAAATCTTGAAATTTTGGAGCTTTTCATGAAATAGTGTCATTTTAATGGAAAAAAATTGTTTACTTAATNTCATGTTTGAAATTTCCCGATTTTGAGTCNANTCTGATTCGATCCCGATTTTAATTCACTGAGCACACGAGCATTGCTTATTTTCCAGGGCCATGGACAAATACCAAATCCTTCAGATTTTGGAATCGACATCAGACTTCGGTTTTTACAACTTCGCAGCGAAGTAGACAACAGGTTTTCTGGATAGTTCATTGCTTTCAATTTGCCTTATAGTTCCTAAAGAAACCTCGGCGACAGAGCTTCCACGAAATACCCAGTGCGCACTTAAAACTGAATAGAAATCACAACATCTTTGTTTTCGTCGGTAACAGCCTGCGCCCACAGTTTCAGCTCAGATGAAAACGAGAACCAACCTATCTCTTAACGGCATTGTTTGCTCAAGTCATTGAGGTAATCGATAACCTTCGACCGTAGGAATCAACAAGAATCATCAGTTACTATCCACCAGTTAAGAGTCACCCGTGATGAACTTGTTTTTTACTAGAAATTAGAAAGTCTGCGATAGTCTGTACACTCATGGTTTTGACGTGTTTCGCGACAGAACCTAATGCACAGCAAGCGGACGATGGCAGTGTTTATGATGAGCGCTAGAGGTCATGCTCAAGCAGCAGAACGAAAGAGTTCGAACTCAAGTAACCCACCACAAGAGGTCAGCGAGATGTTGTTGACATGACAGTTATTGAGAAACAAAGTGAACATCATCTAAATAACTCGCGTGTTGATCCAATACAATGGCAATGTTTGAAAAAAGCTGCTGGTGCCCACAAAATTCTGCATATCGTCATAACAGCAATTCCTGGCGTTCTCACCGCTGTTGCACAACCAAGCGAATGCATGCGAACAGTACGTCAGAGGTGTCGTGAAAGTACCTTGGAGGAACAGGGTTTTTCTTCTTTGTCGTTGAAATCCTTTCTTTCTGCATCGATCGCACGTAGTTCTGTGGTGAATCACTCCGTCCTAACCTGACCTCTCCTTAACAATGCCAATACCCTAATTCAGCAAATATTTATCGTTTGAGTCCTGGCCGCAATGAATCGGTGAAGAAAATTGGCCTTTCGAATTCAAGTTGTCACTTGCAAGTGCATGTGCTTAAGGTTTTGATGAGAATAATTCAGAGGTCGCGAAGCGTACGCAGCAGAATCCAATACTGAGACTGGATACAGTTTACCGCTGAAATTTGCAANTGCTTCACAANTAAACGCGCCGAATGTGTTACAACGACAGAATCCAAAGCGGCTTTCTCAGAAAAAAACATCGTTNTTCCGCACGTTTTCAAGCAGTTACAAGTCGGGTAATTGACGCCAGGCAGAAACGACCATTTGTGGGTTGTTATTCTCAACGAAGCATGAAATGAGAGCGCGCTCTGTTTAAACACTTAAGAAAGTGGCTGGTTGAACGGATAAAAGAAGTTTTATTTAAGTAAAAAGTCCGTCACAAAAAGTTTCCGGAATTACAAAGATGCAACAATTATACGGGAAGCACACTTCAAGAAGTCAGATTTTCGAGTTTGAGAAATCGTTGTAAACTACATACGTCGGCACCATCAAAACGTTTTTTGTATAAGAGCCATGTTTTGGGTTTTGAAATCTGCCTTGAGACTCTAGACCAGTGGTCCCAACCACTTTTTGCTCATGCCCCACCTGATCACCTCTAAAATCCTGATTGCTGATCGTCCCCATGTGGTGATGTATAAATCTTGTGATTTAAAAAGTAAGGTCCGTTTCAGCTGAAGAAGCTTAAAACGCCAATATATTGGTTTAAACATGCTTTGGGCCCACACCTCGTCAATCGGCTTTAATGTACCCCTTCAAATTCAAATTACCCCCGTGGGCGTCCAAGTTGGGAACCACTGGACTAGACGTAAGTAATAAGTTTTAAGAAGGGTGCAGTAGAGTTCAATATAGTATTTTTATATACCTGTATACAGTATATCGATCTTCTTGGGAATATCGATATACTGTTATTGCGTAAACCGTTATCACGGTTTACGTATACCAATGATATACTGCCAAAAAGGTGGGATAACGCTTAACCGAATTTCCTTGTTGCAAGCAAGATAATTGACATGGTTACTGTAGCGAATTCCACAATGTTTTTTTTGACACCACACGACCAGTATCAAAACAAAACTAAGAGACATCAGTTCCCATTCTACGCACGGATTCCCTGCGATAACTTGGAGTACAGCGCTGACGACCAGCGCAGTGACTTCTTTAAATGTCTTGAATAATTTCAATACGCAGCACTTTTCAACAAGGCACAACAGGCATGATGACAGAAACGTGGAACACCGTCTCAAGTGATCGCACACTGAAAAAAGGCTCACATCAAATTGAGCAAAAAACAAATTTCAAGCCAAACTGCACAGAAAACCGTTTGCCAGTGTCAGCGCCATTATCAAGGTTAGAATTGCTTTGGTATCCGTAGATTTTGCGACCACGCGAAGAAAATGCCTCATGGCAATGACAGTCAATTGCGCAGCAACTGAAANGTTGTTGACCAGTGTTGAACAAGTCGCTACAAGCCATCTAATCAGCTTCAACATAAAGACAAATCACTTGAGACGGCTGTGCCAACNAATCAATCCAGCAGTATATCCTGCACGGGTTTTAACTATCGATTAAGCGTTTTTTTTACCGGAGCNAAATGCAATTAATTACGTGCAGTTTCTTAAAATACAGAAACTATGTGATTATTTTCAACGTCAACTTTTACTTTTACTTTTTGCAAGTGTTCGCTGTCATTTAGATCTGGCCATTTTTCCAATTTTCAGATTTGATTGTTTCCATGGCTTTTCACCGTAATGATAACGTAACAAGGTTGTTGAAGCTATAATCAAGTACAACGGCCTTTTAAATCAGCCAGTAACTGGCAAGCAAACAATGATGGAGCTGGTAACGCGAATAAAACCAGACTACGCATCACAATTTATGAAAATTGAAAAACAAACTTAAGATTCTGTGTGCATGAATCTCGTGAGACTTCCACTGAGCGAAGCTGCAGCACCACAGCAGTTGAATGCATCAAATGCGTAACAAGGACCATTTGGACAATGCGGGCGGCCACCAGTTCCTGTCCTGAGCAACCTATTGGTTAGCTAGAAACCACGTGTCTGTACCCGACGGTTCACGTTGTTTGCTTGCACACAGGGTCGTTCACGTGATTAATTTAGGACAAGCCAGTAGATCGCAAACCACGCATGAAGCAATCTTTGAGCGATATGCCCGATCAACTACCAGCATTGGCGTCAGCAGGAGGAAACGCGGGTATTTCCCCCACTGGAAATTGGGTCTTAGAACAAAAAATTTCTAGAAACCCTGACGTCAGCAGCTTAATTCCGAATAATTGATTTAATTCTTGCAATGGCAGTTTATTTGCCGGTATGACACTCACACTGCACAAGAGCCAGGTTCACTGTTCTGGTGTCATGCAGTGATGAGCTTGCTGTTCATTCATGTCCGCTCCTTTGCNTGCAGAGGTAGGTTGCGGACCTTTCGAGCGGATTGTTCTATCATTAGTCTTTGTTGTGTAACAACAACATGGCAACTACTCTTCCCTTCAGGTTACGGTCGTAGGCGTTTTGTCGCATGCGACTGTTGAACGCAGACATCTTGCGCAGTTAGTGCAGCGAGACAGTGGCTGTTGACAGCGGTATGCCACGTAGTTTTATACTGTGTGAAAAGAAGCATTGCTGTGCCAACGAAGCGCATTTTTCGTGACTGCTGCCGTAACATGGGACATTTTCTCAGTGGTGTAGAAAGGGCAAAGCGTTTTGTGAACGTCCTTTCGCATCGCACGGTCACCAACCTGAAAAAGATACGCGAAATGTCGACGTTGCCCCCCTTGGAAAATTTTCTGCGGAAGCCCATGGCCACCAGTAATGAGGTTAGCGATATGCGCTGGTGAAGTTTCCTGTGGAAGATCAAAGTTGACAGCGGCTTTCGCTCGAAGCGTCGCCGCAGCAACTCAAGCTGCCATTTGACGGGCCGAGGAATGCACACCAGTTGCTTTCAATCCGACTTTTGTAAACCCCATCACATGCACATACATGGCATCACTCCCAAAAGTTTTAAGCGCTGTGCCTTCCCTGGCTTAAGTGGACGAAGGTGACGTTTGCAAACGAAGCCCTTTGCGGATCAGCAAGTTGAGCCCATAACCGACATCGAAAGACGCGCCCTCGTGTTGAAAAGCATCCAAGAACCCTGTGCACTCTAATGGAGGAGCTGTTTACGATATTTGTTCATTTTCCGGGACTGTGGATGTCGCTGATTTGCCAACAGTCAAGTTTGGCACTCACACAGCAGGTTAGCTTCCCGTCCAATCGTGAGCATCAGAATGGGGTCACGTCTGGCAGCTCGTTAGAAATTAAGGTCAACTCGGAAAATCTCGGTGGATTTTAGCGATGTGTCATTTGCGCGCTTCGGTTCATCGACTTGGATGAAGCGACAGTTCGTTTCCGAAAAACGTAAACGCCTTGTTGAAGTTGCCCTACAGAAGTTGAACGACAATCCTGGTGCTTGCGAATTTTTATCATCTAGTGTTTTTTTTTGACAAAATTGGTCTCTATAAACGGAGGTTCATATGGAATGACTGAGTTATAGCAAAATCTGGCTAAGATCTGACATGGTTGTATAGTTACGGAAATCTCGCTGTTGGTTGTTCACCAACGTACGCCCGGACCTAAGTTAATCGTACGTGCAGCTCGATTCGAGCTACGAACCCTGAACATAAGGCATAACGAAACTTTACTCGCTGAGCGATTTGAATGAGTGTTGCTCAAATGCGTGTTTTCAAAACGTCCAGAACACAAAGAAGCCCACGCATTGTTTAGATTCATTTTTTATATCACGCAAACGGCAAACAAACCTGATATTTTGTAACTTAGAAGTGCAAATAAAACAAAATAGACGTGGTAGAGGTCCTTTGGACACAGTGGACTTTGCCGATAACTGGAATTGATGCGTAGCAGCGATGGTTGGTTCAGTCAACAACATGCTTAGAAAAATTGCCTATTTTTCAAGTGCCACAGCGTTAATCCAACGTTTGAACATGGCTTTCTTATCTATATATCTCCAATCCATATTGCGAGTCATTTATGAATGACAGCAGTATTTGCTTGGAGTATTACCGTCATTGCTACTATTCCTTAAAATTGTCCCTAAAATTTTTCGTCAGCTATCGCTTCGTATATAATTTACTAGATATAGAGGGTTGTGTTCTTCAGTGTCTTCTACTGAGTGGTAACAATCAAAGTAACATCGTACCAACAAAATTATGTCACAAATAAAGGGGCAAAACCACTTTTTTTCGATCAGCGTGGCCAGTAGAAGCTGGAGGTCCCATCGTATCTAGAATACGACCACGGAATGGCGGAATCCATGTCCGTACATTCGAAGCATTTCCTGCCCGATTTCGTCCAGGCATTCCACGCAACTGCTCCGTGCCACAGTAGGTATACCACGACAGCGCTCCGCACTTGGTCTACCACCCGTCAACCCAAGTCACCCACAGCAATCACCAAGACGCCGAATCGTCCGCTGTGAAACTCTAGGCCTGCCTGCTGCATCGAAAGCTGGACTTAATGCTAAAAAAATCGGTGATTTAACCGCGAATAGTTACAGCAAGACGCGTCTCGCGGAACGATAGGAATTGAACGGCATCTTGAAAACGACAATGTTCACCGAACGTATTTGAACCAAAGCGCTGCATTACGCGGCGCGGCGGAACGCATCGGTCCCAGCAATTGCAATGATTTCAAACAGGGCTGTTTTTTTGATTTATCGTCCCCAAGATGTCAAGCACTACGCGAGAAGGCTTTGACGAGGCGTTTGCCGAGTGACAACACGACCTGCAATGAACCGTGGTAATGAGTTAATGCGCTCGTTAAAGACGCGGGTTGATTGATGACACAACAATGGATAAACAAGCGAATCATTTTTAAAACCGAATCGTCATCAACTGCAGTTCTCCGCTATTTCATCGCAACTGAAACGACACCCAGGAAAACACATGGAAACTGTTTCGGCAGCGCTGAGTTGCTTACCACAGANCGCANTGAATCAAGTCACCATATGGCGTTTATGACGTCAGACTCTNAAAATCAATCAAGTTTGACAAGCATGCCACCAGAAATAAGTCGATGCATGAATAGCTGACATGTGCAGAGACAGNAGNGCATGCGGTTTCGCGCTGCTAGACTGGGTGCAACCCCGGTNGAGTTATCCAAAGCAAATGCAATGAAATTTTTTTGACTGCCAGTCAAAGGTCTCCCTTTTGGATACCTTTGCAGAGNTGATTAGTTCGTTTGAAAACTTGGGAACGATTTTGCACAATTTTTCTTTACATTCATGTTGGCTGGACATCAAGTTGCTTACATTGTCATTAAAGCTGTTTTCATGATGGAAACTGCCGCATTTGCATAAACGTACGTTTGGCAAGCGGAGCCTGCACCGAATGCGTAAACGCAATGCGTGCAATAACACAGCAGTGTTTGCACACCGTCACCATGGACTGTTTCACGCTAACAAGATGTCAGCAGCAAACGTTTACCTACTTCATTTTGATAAAAAGCCTGGTTTCGTCTTTTTTGCGCTATTTGCGATACTTAAGAATTTGAAGTACTAGTGTTTTAAATGAACACAGTCCGCTAAAAAAATTTTTATTTCGAAGTCGGAAAATTGGCTTGGTCCCGGTCAGCAGCGCAGCCGGAATGAGGCCGAAGTGGCTATGGCCCTCCCCGAAAAAAAACTTGCTAAGATTTTACGCTGGTGCTTTATGTCAATTTCAACTGTTCGAAAATAAACGAAAGGAACAGTCGGATCTACGTCAAGTGACTGGNCTCTCCTGAACAAAATTCCTGGCTGCGCCACTGGTCCCAGTCGCCGGCTGCATCGGAATGCAGAACCCTCNATTGCAGCAAATTTTTCATTCGCTGCAAATTTTCAAATTTTTCAATCGCTTTACTATTANTTTTTCGGCCTCCAAGTTTCTTGATTTTTTTCCGTAACCACAGAATAAGAACTCGATAAGTAATACTGAGATTTTTGTCGTAATTGTCACCAATTCCGACAAATATCACCAGAGCTATCACTTTAAAACGCAGACTCCCAACCATCTCAAAACGTGGTCAGGTAATACCCACCGTGGCACGGCAAAGCCCAGAAACTAAATGCACAGCTACATGAAGCAACTTTCTGCAGGAAACGTTTTTCGAGTTAGTCTGGGGCACGAGATCCTTTATCTGACCAACGAAAACACTGAATTTTGTTAAACGAATTAAAACAATACCGAGATCGCGCCTAAGAATATCGTACGATCTGCCAATGAGGGAAAACTTAAGATTTTTTATCGGTTTGCAAATATAACGCTGCCATGATGTTCGCTTTCGCTAAGCACTTTATCCCCGTGCAAGACTCACCACAATCTGTCGATTAGTCTTCAGACACGCCCTCCACCCACACCGCCTGCGGTGACGGCTAAGTAACAAACAGATTTTCGAACCATTCTTACTTGTCGGCATTCTCACGCAAGGTCCACACCATATTCATTTCAAAATACGCTGAGTCCACTCACTTGTTAGCGACCTGTTTAGGAACACCAGCAACAGCGCTTCACGTCTTTTCGAAAACAAACGAAAACTGCTGAAAATATTCAAGCCAGCTGTGCTTTACATTTATTGAGGCCACGAGCGGGCAGTGCTGGCTTTAGATCAGCCATGAGCCGATACACACAACAAGGCAGCAAATACCCTGGTTCACCAACCGAGCTAATGTCGAATAGGACGAAAACTTCTGGGATTTGTTATGGTCCGCTTTGGCCGTGCCACCCTGAGGCCCGAGGGTACAAGAGCGAACGAACGAGAGTTCAACGATTGTCTCACCATGTCATCGATAATGCGCAGGTCGTGTCGCTTTTGCGCGCCTTGGCACGTCACATAAGATCGAAAGACAAGATTGCATAGACCGCTTTTATCTGCTTTATGTACTGAGCGCCATCAGACATCTCTTCGCATCATTTTTACGTTGGTGGCAATGCAGGTGAGATGACGCTTGAGAGGCCATCACGGCGTAACGACCGCGAAAAATCGATAACAGTCTAAGCTGATAAGCTTTTCTGTGAAGCCGGGTCGATCAAGCGGCCGTGAAAGACTTGAAGTGACCCATTGCCTTAAAACAGAATAATCNCCAGCTGTCTTTGTAAATCGTCTTTACCCTTTCGCGAAGTAGCTTCTGGTTNGCAACATTGTGCAGCAAAACCAACGAATTTTGGGTGCACATGTAGATAAACATTCACGGGTATTTCATGCATGTTTTTGCCCAAGATATATAGCGCAGAACAGCTTGTCGTCGCAATTGGGCAGCACCTTTTCAAGGAGGTTCCACAAGAAGCTTTGCTACGCGGAAACATTTGNTGAGAGAGACTTGGCATNGCACCTACCACCTCGACAATCTTGCAGCTAGACAATACGAAAACCAAAAAGATTAAACACTTTATCAAATCCTGCAAGAAGATAATCAGTTGTCTGAATGTGACGTGTACCCCGCACTCACATATTTGTCGTCACTTTCCGCCGGCGAGAAATCGAGGTCTTGCACCGATCGCAGGAGCGCGTCCATGTCATGTCTCTCCTTTGTTGTGATACCGGAGGAAACACATGATTCTGATTGGTTGTCTTCAGTCACGTGATGTGCGGGACGGCGAGGTAGTGTGGCGCTGATGACATGAGTCGGTGCAGATTCTGAAACGGTGGTATAGGCTTGGTTGACTTGGGACAACGACAAAGTGACGTCGCCCAGCGACATTCAAATAAATGTCGAATGAAAGCAATTCAAAACGCGCTCAAACAAAGTTCGTTTTTCACCTTTTCCGACGAATTCTGATGAAGGTGTGTAACCATAGCTATGACGCTTTTGTTGGTGGTTTTTCTTCTTCTTAATTTTGTTCTAAAAAAAAATTCAGTGCACGTTTAAAAACCAAGCCACTGCTACTGCTTCAAATAAACAAATTTTCATGCAGCTTATATTTGCATCTAAGGCGATAAGTGTCACGTAAATGCAGACGATGCAGACCTGCTGTTCCTGTAACCAAAGCAACTTCCTTTGCGTGTTTTCTATCTCTTCCCTTACTCTCCGCTCCTCTTCAGTTTCGTCTTTAGCCAGCGCGTCAAGGAAGTCAGGTGGTGGTTCTCTTCGAGGAGCCTCGTAGGAGTGCTGAGGTTGAACTTCGACACGCTTTGGGCTCTGCTCAATCCGGTACGGGATCGGACCAGAACGGCGAGCAGAGATAGCTTCGCCGGGCGGCAGAGAACGCTTTCGACCTCCGACGTTGAGTGCAGAGTCTGATTTCTCTGTGACGACAGTCTGGGCGCTTGGACTCGACTGCTGTTGCAGCGAGTACTGCCCCGCCTGCATAGACATGTTTCGATTAAAGGTAAAAAATGACATGTCGTGAGAAAAAAATTGACAGCACAAGCTTTTTTAGAGTTTAGACTTCAGAGTCTTAGTTAAAACATGAAATATAAACATGACCTTAAAGCCTGTAGTTGGTAAGGCAGGTGAAGAGGGTTTGGTGCAATTGCCCTCTAAGAAATGAATGGCCTGCAATACTCTTCACTTTCCTTTTCAATTGAAAATTACAAAAATACAGGAATTTCGACGCCGTAGCTTTTTAACCCACAAACGCCAGGTGAAATTCCGCCAGTGTTAAGCAACATTTGGAAGTAAATAAAAAAACAAAGAAAACCAGGTTTTGAAATGAACGTCAATGTGGGACACGCAATGCGTCAGGCACGCCAAACAGCAACTTACTTCGGAAAAATCCGTGTAGACGTTTCGTACCGTGATCACCTGAATTTCAGCGGGTTTCGGGGCTGGAACATAGTGGACGACTCTCTCGGGAAAAGGCGTGGCAGAATCGTCAGCCCGACTTCCGGCAACTTCGTAACTTTTCGCATAGTCTGTGGCATAGTCGCCGGGAGGAGCGTTGTCAACCTTGCTTCGATCCAACGTCGGACTGGGCTTGACGTCGTAAGACGAGCTGACAACAATGCCGCTATCAGCGTCACTGTACGTCATCGTCGTGACGACACTGGCGTTTGTGACGGCAGCAAGCGCGATCTCCGCGGAATGCTTGGCATCAATGCTGTCCTCGTAAACAAAGCCTGCTGTTCGAGAGGGCAGCGCGTTGTCACGTATTGCAGAGCTCGTCGTGTCCTGCGAAGGCCCTTCGCTGACCATTAATTGCGACACGGCCTCGTCGATTTGCTGCTCGATCGACGGGAATTCCGTCGGGGACGTAACCAGCAACGCCTTGCGAGCCGGAACGGAACCCAAAATCACGTCTCTCACGGGCAAGGCGTACTCCGGACCTTTGTCCGCGAATCGACTCGGATCCGGTTCAAGTTCGGGGTAGTCGGGATCTTGGGGTGTTGGAAAATTGGGCTCGTCGAGAATGTCGTGGCTGCTGTGCTCGGACGCCACGGACCTGGCCTCGTGATCAGCCAAGCATTCGTTGACGAGCGCCATGGCTTCGTGCACTTGCTTCTGGGTAAGATTGCTGGCCGGGTCAACACGCAACTCAGGCACGACGACCACCCTTACTGCGCGCACGCTCATGTCGTTGTCGGTTTCAGCAGAATTCGCAGCTAAACCCTGAGTGGGCGTTTCGCTGAAAAAGCATGAAACAAATATTAAGTACAAGCAGCAAACACGCTGCACTGAACATTGAACGGAACGCATTTCTTCCTCGAATATCTTTGGCTCTGATTGAAAGCAACGTGAAAGTTGCACATGGCGCCACAAAAGCTGAAGTAACTCATCCCAAGTTCAACTGGTTGAACGCGCAACCCAAAACACGGCCTTTGATTACGGGGTTTGCAAGGTCTTGAAAACGTTCATCAATTCAACTTATTGGGAGAGTAGCAATGGATTATAAACGGTGGAGTAACATATTGCAAAAGCTTCTGTTGGTCACTCTCGGGACAACAAAGCACTTGACATCACATTTGGGTCTGCTCCTTAACCGTTGTTGATGTAACAAATGCGACCTTAAGTGTTTAAATTATGCGCTATTCGATTAAAAAAAAACGACAAAGGATGCCTCGAGGCGCTATGAAAATTAACCGATAATCACATACAGTACACCAGCAAAATTTTTAATAACGTGTTAAAATTTCATGTGACAAGGAGGCTGAAATAGTCAACCCACCCGTTACACACAATTTTGTAAGAGGCCGTTAAATAACTGTTGTAAAATGTTTCTTAAACCGTCTCCTGTCAGTGCTGCTATCCACATTTTTCGGTCCGTGGCCAGTGACGCTTTCGCAAACACTGCGAAAGTTCTCGAAAAATCATGCCTGGCCAGCATCTTCGCAGCGTAGGGTGGAAAACGGGTTTCGGGGATTCACCTCGGTGAAACCTCCCTGTAGCACCCAATCCCCACGTTCCGATAGTCACGTCTCACAGAAGACGTCAGTGCTTATTCACACAATCGTTTCGAAACCGTTAATTAAATTGCAATTTTTCTGGCACTGAAACGTGTTTGTTGTTCCCTGCAACACAGTGCTTCGCTTCTAATGCCTTAAGCTGCAACTCCTCAAGTTTTTGCAAAGAACCTTCTCTTTGAGATAAACGTGGTCAATCCTTTGAAAAGCCGGCAAAAAATTATGTGATTAATTCTCTAGCACAGTCGTTCTTAACTTTTTTTTACATATCTTAACCTATTATCAAACACGAATACCAGATTTACCCCCAACAGGCCTACACTCAATGGTGCTGATTTATTAAAAATACGAAATTAACAAACTATTTCAGTTTAGAACTTTGGAATGATTTATAAAAATGTACATTTGCTGCAAGTTATGGTTCAGTAAATTTACCCCCTTGAAAGATGAAATTTACCCCCAGGGGTAAATTTACCCTAGGTTAAAATCCACTGCTCTAACAGCTTATTTCAGCAATTTCGTGGCACCCTGAACAAGTGTTCCAATTTGCTGACGTTTTAACTATCGAAAGGACGTAACTGCATCAGCAGCACTAAACTGCTTCGACTATGGATGGGCAACAAGTGAACGGAAACGTAATGTCACTCTTCAATCAGGTAAAAACAGTCGCCGTCTAAGGCCCGCGGTGGAAAACAAAAATCCCTGAAAATGAGGATGCTCGGCGGAGATATCCCGATTTGAGTGCACGTCAATACTTTCCTGTTCAGGGAGCGCAGCTTAACCTCAGTTGAACCGACGCAGCTTGCACTGCATAACCTGACAAGGACCCACACGCGCAGTCTGTGCCGCCGCGCCAAGTTAATGTACAAGACATAATTTATCATTCGTCGCGTAAACAAACACGAACGAAATCTGGAAATACCGCGTTGCTCCACGCTGCAATCCAACGAAAGCTTTATGCAAATGACATAGCGTCGAAGGTTTAACAGACGTGAACATTTAAACTCATCTTGAACAAAAGCTTAGCCAGCTAGAGTTGAAATTACGCACCACCAGTAAGAGCGTAGAACAAATTACATAAATGTGGCAGGTATTTCGCCTAACTGTGTCTTCCGTCTAGCGTTTCTGGTGAGAAACTTAATAAACAGCCAAGGGTTTGCCATTGTACCGCAGTGCATGCCTAGGTCATTACGAATTTTTTCAAAGCCTTTTTTCCAAACGATATGTTTTCAAAGCCTTTTCCAATCGCTGGACTGCAGCGTGAAGCAACGGGGTAGACAACATCGCAGCAGCTGACCCTGGTGTTGTTTAGATTAGCTTCAGATGGTAAGCACGGTCGTGGTGATACAACTGCAGTGCAATCAATAAAGCCACGCTGAACATCTGGGTGCACTTGGTTAATCAGTTATTTCAAGCGCTGCTGCAGACACGCTGATGTTTGGTCAGCGAATATTTTCCCCTGCCATTAATTTGTCAAATGTCGGGGTAATTCGAGAACGTGACTCCCACAAACAGTCCTTGACTGTCACTGACATCGCCTTCACTCAAAACTACATGACAAAAACTGAAATCTACAATTTACGTCTGCACGCATAACTTGCACCGAACTTTTAGCAAAAGTTTTTAAGAACTTTTCGGAAGATTTTCGTGATTCTTGAAAGCAGGGAAAAATTACATAAAAAGCGTTCGAAAATTTCTAATGGCAGTGATTCGCTCGTTCAAAGTCCGACTCCACCACCGCAACTCATTTGGTAAGAGCGTAAGACCAACAGCGATTGAAAGCATGTACAGCGCTTCCTGATTATTATCCATACCCCGTTCAACCGGCATTCGATTAATTCCGGTCGCCTTCCACATTGGTACGACTTCGCGAGTTAGCTGCCAAAAATCTAAAATTGATTCGTTTTCAACAGATATGCTGTTGCAAGTGATAGTTCAATTGGAAAGTTTTTAGCAAATTGTAGAACCTCTATCAATTTTTAAACCATTTCTGTGTTATGTTTTGTTTTAAATATAAGAATGCAATTATCTGTTCTTTCTGAAAGCATTGACCGATTTAGACGGGTTATCGAGGAATCACTGCAGTGGAGACGTTAAAACTTGCGTTCTGTCTCTTCGACCACCTGGCAAGACGGGACAGCCAGCTGCGGCGCGACTTGAGGTCACCGAGCAGTCCAGCCTTTCAGTGACATCATCGAATCAGGTCAAGGAGGGAAACGTCATACGCAGCAAAGCAGCAAAACAACGGAAACGTTTGATCTGACGAATCGCGGAACTCCTCTGATCGCTCAAACGTCAGAAAGTGCGCGCCACACACATGGGCGTCGGATGGGGGGGGCCTTGGTCTCCCTGGATTTTGAAATTTGTCTTTTCCTATGAAATTTTTAGCAAAAAAAAGGTTATTTTCTTAGTTTCGAGTTGGTAAAATGAAATTTCACCACATTGCCCCCCTGGAAAAATCCTTTCGGCTACTCCTAAAAAATCTAGTATCGGCCCCACCTGAAAAAAATCCTTCCGACGTCCATGGCCACCACATACGCACTTGGACAAAATTTCGAATTCCAACACCGCTGATGCCAGGGTCGAAGGTCAAGGGGAAGCAGATGTTAGAAATGCATGGACGATGATTGTTTGCAGCATTGAGCAGGTGAGCATGGACAATGAAGAAAGATACGCACCACTGTGTAGAAAGTGAAATGTAGGCAGCAACTGAAGATGGTGTCATCCCTGCTTCAAATTTTGGGAATCATTTATACAGAAACAAGCCTTGCAGGTTCACAGCGGTTCACAAACAGGTGCCTCAGCACCAAACGACGCAGGGTAACGCAGTATCCTTGTATGAGAACAACAATTTATAAAAAGATCTTGAGGGTGCTGTCTGATTTTAATTTTCTTGACAATAGTACCGAAAACTTCCGATTGCATGACGAGGGTGCTGCAAGACGAAAGCGTTTTAAGAGCAACTGCAGTGTAGAATAACAACACAAGCGGCGGCGTTTGCGCATGGTCACAGGCGTTTTTAGCGTCACGCAGTGTTCCTTTGAATTTCAGTGGCAAACCAAGTGGTCCCGGCTAAATGGTTTAACGCATTACTCAGGCCAGGGGTGCACAACCTGCGGCCTTCGGTAAAAGTGTATGCGGTCGTGCACATGTAATTTAAAACGTAAGTTATGACGGTCGTGCATTAATAAACACTCTTTGTCTGCTGTAAGAGGTCACTTAGTTGAAAAAACGGCCAAACAAACGTGTGGAATTAGGCTAGGCTCAGCGTGTGGGAGCAAAACAGAAGCAAATCCAAAAATAAAAATATCTGGAACTCACTGGCGGTCGTAATTCATACATTTAAAGGTAATGCGGCAGGCAATAGCGAAAAGGTTGTGCACCCCTGGCTTAGGCGCAAATTGTGTTATGCAAACTAAAACGTAGGAAAGCATTTCTTAGTACAACAGGTTGTTTTATGTTACTTAGTTCAAAAGTCACAAAATAACTATTTTAAAGCCACGAAATACACCAAGGTTTCATTCATAGTTGATATCGCGCTACTTCGGCAAAAGCGCGTCGCACACTGGATAACTCCTGTCCAGACTAACATTTATGGGCGACACCGAAACGTGAAATGTCAAAACCTAAAGAAGAGCAGGAAAGAGAATAGGTACTGATGTTTTGTAGACGTTGCAAATGATTGGCGAAAGGAAACATACGTAGGGAACCTTTACGAACAACCCTGAAGAAGGTCGTGATCCGACATGGATTCACGCAGAAAGAGCAACTAGTCTGGACACGAAGCAATGGACTGCTGATGAACCCCGTAAACAAGGTGTTTTCACGATACCCTTGCAATGGGAACCAAGCAGCAAAAGATAAGACAATAAAGAAGTATTTTCGACGGTGGTGTTTCGCATGACTGACGTGATTAAAATGGTCAAACCAATGCACTGCAACGCTGGCCTGGAATGCAGACTTTTGTTACCGTAGCTTGCTCGCCTTTACATTCTGAAAACAACTGGGCAGCAAATAAATTTTGCGCTCAGTGCTAAGCCACACAGCGTACGTTTTCTGCAAAACTGCTCCCAACTTTTAACCACTTCCATGGAAACCGACTAAAAACGTTTAACGATAGCGTTATAATGTCGCCATGAGTAGCGATAACCGTCCATTGCAAAGAACATCGCTACAGCTGCGCCAAGTGCAGCCGACATATTGAAATAGTTGAAAAACGGCGGAGACAAGGTGGGACACGAAATCATACAACCACCAGTATTGGCTTAGCGCGTACCCATGCAGCATCAATACATTGCTGTGTGTGTGTGGTGCTGTGTAAATGTTTTGCTTCACAACCGTGAATAGTGGCTGGCTCAATGCAACAAATGCGCGCCATGACCACTGCTTGTCGGTGTTGGACGCTTGGCTTAGTGGCGCAACTACTCCAGTGTCCTACGGTGAGTTGTTCTGTTCGCGTACTCTGAATAGTTTTGTCGCTTGCGCAGCAAGCGGAACCTCGTACAAATCAACATCTGCCACTCATGGATCGTAGCGGCTTACTACACATAGGAAGTCATGCAACTTTACGTGGCCAACCGTTGCTGTGGACTGAATCCTCGTTGAATGGTAGCAGAAGTGGCCGTTAGACATTCATTCTTAGGACAAGCAATTACGGCGAAGTCGTGCGGGATTCGTTTTGTGACTGCGGAAGGCGCTGCACTCAGTAATTGAATTCATTCGACAAATGAAGTTGGATTCAGTTAAAGCTGCTCTAAGCTAATCTAGCGGGATAAAATGTGGGTGCACAAGTCGCAAACGTCAATCAGCTGACAAAGTGTAAAATCCCACACGCGTTTCTCAAAAACCTCCATTGGAGACAGTCTTTCACCGTCAACTTCGGTGACGAACTAATATAAGCGGCACTGTGACGTCTAAACTTACTCAAGCAGAGCTTAACTTTTCACATCAAACCAGCTCAATACCTTCTCCGAACTTGTCTCGAGTTCTTACTCAATCAGCACCATCGTTGCCTATTTACAAGTACATGCCTGAGACACGTATTTCGCCGATGGACGTCACAGACTAGAAAAGCAGTCGATAGGCTCGAGGACTTCACCACAACTTGTGATCTGCGATCAAGCTGCCGTCGTGGCTAATGACTTTTAGTGCAATAAATGTACATTGCCTGTCGTTCGGTGCCTGAGCAACCCTGCGTCAATTCGGAACAATCGTAAATGCCGCGCAAAGCAATGGGCATCGATTACGAAGCAAGGAACTTGCAAGCGAAAGTGCATCTGTACAGAATAAAACCGCGCTTAAAATACGAAGCAGCATGACACGCTTGCTTTGATTGCGTTTGTCGTTATCAGCGGCATTTGGTTTTCCCGAACGCAACACTACGGAAGTATTCGACCTGACAAAGAAGCTTGTCTTGCTTAAATCACGTTTCAGAAAGTGGCTCCTGTTCTGGTTTGCGGGTCGCTGTCGGGGGACCAAGTGTGTTTGTTTTCAATTTCCTAATTTTACACTGCCATCGCCCTTATATGTGCAGTTTGTCAACTGCAAGGTGCAAGCTCACTGTCTGAGACGTCGCACAAACAAGCCTTGTGTCATTTGCTTTTGAGGTATTTTTCAGAGAACAACTTTCTCAAAATCACCAGCATGAGCTTTTGTGACGCAATGAAGCCAGGGCGACAACTTTTCGCGAGGCAACCGTTGCACAACCAGAGTCCTGTTGACCTATAAGGGTTTCCGCCTTGCACAAAAATTCCAACCGACAAAAATTAATTATAGTCTCAATTTTTTAGCACACGCAAAAAACACTGCACTGCGTTCTTACAGGATGTCGTAAGGATTGCTTCAACATCGGGCACTGACACCAAATTGCTTGCTATCAATCAAGTCAAACCCGTTCTCTTGACACGCGCATGACAGTTCAATAACTTTTTTTTCGAAGAGGCATTATTGCCAGTCTTTCTGAAACTTTCGACTCGTCCCCATGCGTGAACTTGACGGCCTGGCAAAACTTCCGCAAGTGTGCGATAACGAAAACAATCGATGCTATTGTTTACGCAAGCGAGATCTACAACCGTCTGCGCCTGCCCTTGCAGGTACAAGGCAACGCCGACAAATTAGCTTGCAACATTGGCGACGACGGGCGAGTCATGTGTGGTTGTCAGCATGCGCTGACGGATCATCTGGCACACGCGGTTTCATGCGTATGACGTAAGTAGATACGCTGCTAAATAAAATAAAAAACCAAAGCGGCTGAGCGTTGCGTATAAACAAGTAGCGCAATAAGCGGATGCAGGTGTTGAGCGCTCAGAAACTGGATGGACCTCTATGATGTTTGGGTTTCCACACAAAGACTGGTCGATTCAAAGCTGTCGTGGTGGAACCGAAGTAGATTCGACTTTGTTAAATTTTTAATGAGCCGGTTGCGTGTAGCGTAAACTGCCGTTAATGTGGAATGTGAGCTCTCAGGGAGAATCAGACGATTTACAAGAGAAAAAATGAATTATATGCACCAAACCTTGATTTATACAAAAGTTACGATGATTTTCCTTTTCCCGGCGTAATTGTATAATTAAATTTTTGTGTGGCATCTCGTCATTACTAATGTTTTGATTATAATATCCGAGGGAAAGAATGCGCCATTGGGAAAGTCAGCGTGAAGTTTGCTTGACAATGGAAACCACAGGTTTTCAGAAATTACGCAGAACAATGTAAAATTGAAACGTGACAAGAAAACTTTTCCATCCGTAGACTTTTTGGCTTTGTCACAAAACGCAACTGCGTCGCAACCTTCCAGAATTTGAGCAACTTCGAGCTGCACACAATGAGCGCGTTTGCGCGTAACGATACTAACATTATTGATTTGCGGCTGCATTTACTGCATAGTTGTTTTCGGTCTTGCTGTTTGGAATCCCCGAGAACGAGCCCACGGCCCGCCATACAGTTGACCATACCCTCCGCCTGGTTGAATAAAACCAGCTCACAGTTTGCATTCTTGTTTTATTTATGGGGTATAAATGTTAGGAATTCATTGCTGTAAAAAATCCACTGGAAAAGATCCATACGAGCTTTGTCAGATTCTGAACCTGCTGTTTGCGTGCATCAACGATATTATGTCTATTCAGCGTCAAATTCAGACTGATATGTTTCGTTTTTTCATTTTGGTTGGACTCCATATACTAGCCGTTAGGTGATACAAATGTGGTTAAATGTTTATTGCTTTTCCCAAATCTAGTACCCTTTACGGGAAGTTTGTGACGTCAGGCGATTTGAAAACCTTGCTAACTCTGGGTCTGCAAAACATTTTTTTCCACACTTTCCGCTTGCGGAGCTTCCAACACTATCTCAAGAAAGTTGACATGGAGCAGATCCTGTGATCTGTCCTTACCTTCATGGCGACGCGTCTCTGAAAACGCGAGCTTGTTTGGTGCATGCACACCTCTATACGTTTGTTGACTGGCATTTGAATTGCATTTTGTTTGCGTAAAAAAACGTAATAATTTTCTGCCTAAACAAAAACAATCCAAATAAGTAAGTAGATGGAAAACTCATACTTTCTAGTTTTTACACTTACAGTTTGCTACTCGTGCTTGCCCAAAATGACCATCTGCGACAAGTGAACCCTCGCGCTGCCAGTAGTTACAGTCCCCAGCTTATTTCGACTGCGCAGCTGTCTGCAACCTGCCATCATCGCGATCTCACGCTAAAGGAACGTAGGACACCGCTGAACGCAGGCATTGACGCTCTGAAAAAGGTGAGCCAGTTGCACGTTTAGGCGAACTCTTGTAAATGCGAACAAGCTCGACCGTGTCGTGGAAAAGTACACCTCGGCGAAAAGACATCATCGGCAGGCGAAGATGACACTGATTTCATTATCAGATGACAGGGCAAGCCTGAGTTTGTTGACAGTAATCGGATGTATAGACAGCACATTAACAGTGGCATCGGACAAACATCGAAGTTACGGAGAACACCCAACTACAAAACCCCGCGTAAACAAACCTTTTAAGATCAGTTGTGCGTCAGCTTAATGTACGCTGCCTGAAACCGCCGCTTGTTCCGGCAACGGACTACTGTAATCTTTCTCTGGAACTACGATGCACGCTTGTCCACATCTGCACAAACTAAGGTCCTCTCGCAGAGCGAGTGCAGTTGCTGCAATCGTCGCCCAGCTTCAAACACGCGAGGAACGTTTTCGGCTATCCAAGACACTCAGTTCGCGGACCGCACAGAACTCAGTAAACATGAAAAAACACTTTTAATGCGGTGCTGAGTGACGGTTACCAGCGACACGACCGTCTCGGTAAAACAGACAGGAATTCGATGCAAAATCGCCCCTCGTACACCCAACAGGGACAAAGGAAGACATCCGAGCAAACGGAACCGGCTTTTCCAACCAGCATGCCAACCTCGTTAGCGCATACTGCTGGCTTCGTTTGAATTTTTGCCAGCCGTGCCCTACTGCTCTTGGTTGGTATGCGGCAAATCAACAACTTTTGTGATAAAGCTTGTCAGAGCCGCAGCACTGTCGGTTACAAGTTTCAGAAAAGGAATGCTCATCCAACGAAGCGTACAAACACTGCTTCTGCTTCGATAGCCGCACGAACTGCTGTGTTGGCAAAAGACCAACATGGCCGCCGTATCGTGTTTTCCGTACAGAATACTCTTTAATTCGCAACCTAATGTTCCCACTCATCAGCAGCTTCGCAACCGCCGGGAACGACTGAAACAACACATCGTGCATCGTGCCTTTGCTTAGAACAAATCATAGGGCAAACGGCAAGTCGTGCATCATCACCGAGGTTAAAACAATTTACCCATGATGCTGGCCCACAAACGTTACGAACCATGTAAAAAAGTGAAAGATCTTAAAGATGGGTCCCATTTCGTCGGGAATAACAAATTGTTTCCAGCAGCCCAGATACGCTTAAACTATGCTCGGTGCTTTTCATCAAATCAGTGACAAATGTTGGATAGATATGATCCAAAAATTCAAGGAAATATTAGTAATTGATAATGTAATTCACCATAGTCTGATCTGCAAAGGACCATATGATCTCGTAGCGCCTATTTCAAACTCAACATCAAAAATTTTGGGAATAACGCAGTAACAACGCGAGCAGTCGTTGAGATGTTGTCAGCTCCAAGATAAATTTGTTGAACAATTTAAACACAAGCACAGACATTTATAGCGTCACTAGTGACATGACTGTCCGATGATCTGTCACGCCATCTGAACAAGAAGACTTTCGATCAAGTTCCTTCAAAGGCTAACTTCGAATGTTGTGTGTACTTTTACTCAAGTTCAAGCACAAAAATATTTTGCTCTCAACTTATACCAAAAGAACATTCTAATATTACTTTGGAAGTTGGCATAGTTATTTACTCGGTAATTCACAGAAACAATAAATCAAAATATCGTTTAAGGCATCTTAACCTGGCTGGTGATGTTAGGTCTGATGCTCTCACCATTAAAAACCTGAAACAACTACTGAAAGAGCATTCTAGGAAGCGGTCTACTCATTTTGATGCCTGTATCACTGTGCCGCTATGTTGAAGGACATCGCTGGGTTCTGGGAGTCAAGCTGTCTACATTCCACAAAGTACGTGATTTACGAATTTGCACACATCCATTTACAACAACTTTCCATGAGCTGCATTGCAGCAATCATCGCCTGGATATTTACCTGCTTCTCCAGTCTCTTCTGCTTGCAACAAACACCAGGTTTGCAAACACACACAGCTTCTCTGTGTGTGTACTAAAAACCTTTTATTTAGCCAACGTTCGGAAGTATGCCTTCACCTGCCTTACTTAAATCATAGCGATTTAAACGAAAGCAAGTTCTCTGTGACGAGATCAAGCACCTACTTGCTGCCTGCCTAAGTGTAGGCTGAATGTAAAAATGACGTTCTAATAATCCAGAGAGCTGAAAAGGTGCAAGTTTAGCAAATGAGTTGACGGCTGCAGTGAACCAGTATTTCCAACGCAAGGCATACTTCCTGATGGAAGATGGCGTTACCCTCACTGATGAACAGCACAGCTTCTTGCCTCTAAAGTTAAGGTGGCTTAATTACCAGGCTCGCCATATCCGATTACGCCGAAGTGGAATCGCTTCAGCGTTCGAGTTCCGCCGCTGAACAGCGCTTTTTTACATGAATCAGATCCTCGATTTCGAGCTCATAAAACAGCAAGGTTTTGAAATCGAGCGAAAGACACCTTGCCGCAACCGACGGCCACCTTGTACGATTCCAGTGCGCTTGGCGTCGCAAACCTGCGTGATTAGTTAAACATTGCCTCGATTTACGCTTAATTGTGCCCTTCCCGTTGCTGGCGTCTGTGATGCCATCCAACCGTGAAAGGCGCATGGTTTCGTCCAAACATCCATCAAACCGAAAGCGAAGCCGTGAAATCCGAGATTGCGCATCCTGAGAACGCGCAAACGGTAACAATAGCCGATCGAAGGCGGCTGCCGAAGAAGTCCGGAGCAGGCGATGCTTTCAATTCCGAGAGTTTTAAAATTTTCGAAAAGCAAGGGCATCGCGCTTTTGCAAGCGCACGCACGCTTCACTTTGTTTTCACACGAGGCCACATGGAACTTGCATTAATTGCTTGATCAGAAATAGTTATTTTATTTATTTATGATTGTAATTAATGTTTTTTTTCGTAGCTCTCAATGTTAAAAGTCACCTTTTATGATTATGTTCTCTTACCTATAAACGTTTACTACAATAAAATGTAATGAGAATGTTGTCAACTCGGCGTAAGGTTGGGACAGTCTATTAGTATTCAATTGCGCGACTCAGTCTCTTAGCGCTTCTTCGATTAGTGGTGTTCAAGGCCACGACCTTTAGGCTCAGAAAATCTTAAACCGCTGGTGAGCAGCGCTCTTCCTCTTCACAGCAACAGAGAAGCTTTTAATGAATCTAAATACTCCGTATTTACATCGAATGTACGCAACGACCGCAGCCATCTATTTAACGCACGACAACTGGTGAGCACGATGACCGACAGCATGCACCGTCACACTGTTTCCGCAATTGCAATCGATGATTACCTCCCAGAACTGGCGCCATGAAACAGCAACATATGTCATAACGAAGACTAGTGCTTTAACTTTTTCTGTCGTGCTGCCCATGAAAAGCGTTGTTATTGTAATTGTGGATTAGGAACTTGAGTTTCGCGTTGCGCGCAGCAACGTACCGAACACGAGCTACTAACATGATAGACGTGACTTTCGTCAGACGTAAATTGCTCAAGCGTGACAGCAGATCTCAGTAAATGCCTTTTTGATTCAGCTTTCCACAAAATCGATGCAACGACAGGTATGCGTCAAACCGATTCTACCACGTCTCAACAAGCACGCCATCACTTCAACATGCTAAGTTCTCTCAAACGACTTCACTGCCATGTGCGTTTCTGTCGCCGTCTAGCGGTCAACATTAGCGAAAACCTGTCGTTTCCAAAAAAAAACAATTACAAATTATTATTTGGGATGGCTGCATCACCATTTTTTCGTTCATTTTCATACCCGCTTTTCCTCTGGGGAGGGTTGCAGGGAACGAAACTCTGGGAGGACTCTAATTATCTCACGGTCAACCGCATTCTGCAATAGACCTGCTGGCTCCACACCAAAACGGAACAAGCAAGGTCGGAGATGCAGTCACTCCACCTAGTCTTTGTACGACCTCGGGCCGCTTTCCCATGGTTGCAGCCAGCAGGACGTGCCTAACTAATCTTTCCTGGCCGGGCACATGCTGGTCGCATGGCCGAACCAACATACTGTAGCTAAATGAGTTCTCGTGACTCGGAGAAGTGGCTCGACATTCAGGGATTTAAGAATTTCACAGATTCGCACTTTGCCGCGAAGTTTCACGTCGTTAACTCTTCGCAAAAATCCCATCTCTGCCGCTTGCACTTGAAATAGCACTCTTTCAGTCATTATCAGGGGCATAGTATCAAAAAAATAAGTGCGGGAAAGCATCCAGAAAAACCAGCCACTTTCAATAGCACTTGAAACTAATTTTTAAATCAATATTTAATGAAGTATTCACTTTCATTGCACTACAAAAACATTCAGTCGTTTGGTGTGCTGCTCAAGAGATAGCTTGCAATTCATGCGACGTCTGGGACTACACACAGGCAATCTGAGTCAATGGTAAACCTCTTTAAGTCAGGTCACTATGAAAAGAGTGTGGGAACGCGTTCCCCCCCCACTACACCCTGGTCATTACTCAAGATTCATGACCATGAGTGATAGTCGGAACAAAGTCCGATTTAAAAACGGACTGCTTTGCGGTGCTTGAAGGGTCCCAGTTTGTGACCACAGAGCGATGAAGCTAACACTGAACTGCGTTTGCTTTAAACCAGGGGTGGCCAAACGTTTTGACCCGAAGGCCGAATTCGCGACTCCCTAGTCACTGGAGGTCCGGATACAGTGCGATTTACGTTCATATGTAATGTGTGCAAAAATATTTTATTATGTTTTTTAGCACGATAATAACAATAAAATCACACTATTTTGTTTACACTTTTCTCTTTAATAAAAGCTGTATATACCAATGAGATAAATGCAACTGTCCACAGTTTTGAACAAGCCTTTTAAAGTCTGGAGCAATACTTGTAATTTAAAGTTTCATAATTGCTTGTAAATTTGCATCAAACAAAAATGTGCAAAGTATTTGGCGGGCCGGATGCGGCACGCGGGCCGTAGTTTGGCCATCCCTTCTCTAACCCTTCGCAAAGCATCACTAATTTGCACGACACGACTCCCGCTACAGTGCACTTGAGTTTGGACCGTATTCTTGTATCAAACACAGGGAGCGACACAGCAACTTCAGCCTCAACATGCACACCCTACCAGTAGGATCCACTCATCAACACAGATTTCCCACTGAGAGCTTACAAGTACCCCATTCCAGCGTGGGCAAACTTTGCTGACTCAACGCCAGAGTAGAAGAGTTTCCACCCATCGTCAAGCTCAACAGTGTTATAGCCACGACGCTTAGTCGACGAGATACCAACAACATCCGGGAAATATCGTTTGGCTTCATCGACCAGTTCGTGCTCTTTTCCTGTGAGTGAGGTTATCTTCCAGTTTCCTTTTCCCAGTTTATGTCAAGATTGCCATTTACTCGTGGCTCTCAAGTCTCATAGAGTGGAAGCGCTCTGGGCTGTCCCCATCACCAATTGTGGTGAAATAAAATATCATGTTAACATGCGGGAGTTTAAAGGTAAAGTAACAAAATTGGATCTTGCAAAAGAGAAGAGTTCTCCCCCCAAAAAAGCCACTTTTCGTCTTTCAGGACGAGTCCAGCAAGTGCATTTATAAACTGAGCTTTTCCCGTTCAGACATTCTCCATTATAAAAACAAATTGTGGGAAAGCAATGACGACACAAAAAAAATGATCTTTACTTGACTGCAACTGGGAGAAAAGCATTTTTGCAGTGAGATTCAAGTTTTTCATGTGGGCTGTCACTCACCCGGATGTTGGCCGAATGGAAAAGCGTGAAGAACGAGTTCAGAAAACATTTCAACCCCCACTTGAACACATGACAAAAATTACATGTTCAGAGGCTATGACAAATAACCGAGGAACTTGAATGGAAGGAAAAAGTCGAACACGTGCTGTAGATTTAAACCGACAATGCGTAGTAACTAAAATGGATAGTGATTTTACACATACGTAAAAGACATGGGCGTCGGAAGCGGGTGGCCTTGACCCATTGGTTTTTGAAATTTTCCTATTAACTTTTTGGTAGAAAAATTATTTTCTCTTAGTTTCGAGATGGTAAATTGAAATTTCACCACTGTCGGAACCGACCTGGAAAAAACCGTTGGGCCACTTCATTGAAAAATCCAGCAATGCCCCCTTCTAGAAAAAATCCTTCTGACGCGCATGGTAAAGGACTTAATAAATTTATTGGTGTCTTTTTTATTTTACAATAAAAAGCAAAGGCAAGCATTTTTCCAATATTTTTCTTTATTTGCGGATATATGACCACTTATGCAGCTTGTATGTGAAACTGACCCTGTCACCACTTCGTTACTATGTTCTGCACAGTTTTCAACAGAACATAAATCCTCATATGAGCATCTTCTACAGTAGATGCTTTTTTGCCTTCATGAAATTTACTTGTATTTTTTATTTGTTTTCATGCTGCTTCTTTAAGATGGATGAATGTGACATTATTCAGGGAACTGAATTTGTCGTTTTGTCATCACTCTTGTTTATAATGCTATTGGTTCTTTATAAATTGGATGTACACGAGTACTGTATATTAAACATAGCTGAAACATAGGTTTATAAAATAAGTTGCCAAGCACGAAATTTTCGTGCCAAGGGGCATTTAATTACACCCCACATTCAATCTCTTCTCCAAACCTTCCACTTGGGGGTATCACCTAGATAACCTAATGGTTTATTTGGTCTCTTGAGGGCAAGCCTGGGAATGCTTTGAGAGCTTTTGCTTTCGTTGTTGCGAACCCGGTTGTTTCGCAGTAAAACAACACAATAAACTAAACGTGCGCAGAGTCCAAGTGTTGCGCGTTACATTTTCCCGCATTTTGCTTTGATCTTTTCGATCATATTTGACTCATACAGAAATGAACAGAAAAAACTCACCAAAGCACTGCTGCTGCATCGCCGGCGGCTCCATCCGCGACGTTGCTCGCCATCGTCAAAGTATCTTGTTCAACGGCGACACGGTCCTCTGCGATTTCGTGGTGAGACGTGCTACCCGCACGTACATCCGAGTTGGTATGGTCTCCGACCGTGGGCTTAGTTTGCGTATCCGTTTGTGGGACGGAAGCAGACTTCTCGAACGACGTTTCTACCACAGACGTAACTGCACCGCACGTTGTGGCACTGCCGACATGCTCGTTTTTGTCGTGTGGCGCAACAGTAGACCATGCGCCCGGCGTACCACCGGGCTCGACACTGCCGTGAAGCTGGGATGTCGCAGGAAACGAGTTCACTGATTGGTTGTTTTCGCTGCAAAGGCTCGTGGCGATTGGGTCTGCAAAAAGTGTGGTCGATTTTGTCCACAGGTGTAAATTTAAGGGGCGCCATGAACACTTTCATGCCGCTCTAAAAGCGTTATAAATATACGACAAGCATCAATAACTCTGTAGAAAAACAAATGGCATATTAAATATGTTTGCAGAGCAACCGTTTTTCACCATAGACCCTCAGGGGTGTAGCGCTTCAAATATGTTTAGGGGAGTCTGGCAGGTGCTTCAGCAAGGAAAAGCTCGAACTTTCGTAACTAAGTATAAGTTCGAATTCGAGTAACGTTCCTTCAAAATGCACCGGTATTGTCAAAAAAGTCCCGTCCAATCGACTTATCTCGTACGCCCAATATTGTGGCCATTAAAAAATAATATCGCTCAAAATTTTAGGGGCCCGGGAGGGCTGGGCCCTTTCAGAAACAACGCCACTGGAACGAGTTTTACATTTTTATACACATGCACTATTTCTCTCCATCCCAGTCCCATCTGTGCCATGGATCTTGGACTTGTCCACAGTACATGAGTTCACGACTGCTCTCATCAAATACCATTAGTTTTATGAAAAGTCAACCAACGGTTTTCATCAAACTTAATTCTTTTCAAGTTTGAAACCAATTTTCATGACCAAAATACTGCCCAAATACAAAAAAAAAATGGTACCAGAAAAACTATATGATACGAGAAAAACGCTCACGAGCGCTGACAGGTTCTTTTCCCACTTCAAAGGTTTAGGCGGCTTGGTAGCAAATTTTTTCGTGATGTCATCTAGTTCGGTTTTCGACCAATTCATGGTTTTCGACCCGTGTGCGGAAACGCATCTAGATTTTTCGGATCCGACCAGTGACCCGTCGAGACGGGAAGACCTAGTCAGTCACAACCTGCTGCTGGAGCTTGTACAGTATTTGCCCAACACGCAATGACGTGACGCAGCTTGCTCGTCCACGTTTATCGCAGATCTCACATCAAATACATTCCATCCAGCTCGCTCCTGGATCGCGCTGAGCTCACACATTAACGCTGTGCCGCGCTGTGGTTTGCTTGAAAGAATTTTTACGATTTTTGACCGATCGCCATCTACGAGGTAACGCCGCGAAGTCACGGCCAAAAAGCGAAAAACCCGCTAGTGTCAGGCACGGAACTCGAAAAATCGCTGTTCGTGCGATGCCGCCCCCAGTTCGTCGTTGCGTGCAGGATGACCTGAATCGAGTGATCAAAGTCTAATGCGGCCCGGAAGCTTTTCTCAATACCGCCGCAGACACCTACCGGCAGTGTGTTAGACAAAACGGAAAGGCAGAGGGGCTTTGCTTGTGGCGTTACTGGTTAAAAAGTTGAACAAAAATGCCAAGCGATTGGGAAAATTTGTTTCGCGAGTGTGCGATACGCCCTGGTTTGAAAAAATCTGAAAAAAACGCACAATGAAATGCGTATCGTCTATTGCAGCATGCATAAACAATGCGCGTAAGGCAGATGTAATTTAAGCGCTGTGCCAATGCAAAACCTTTCAGACTTAGTATATGAAAACGACCAATCTAAAAAAGGTGGGGCAAGCAAAGCCAGGAAATAGTTGCGTTAATGCGCCCAACCCCTCCGATTTCCTGCGTATCGCGTGACTGGAGAAAACGGCATTTTCTTGCATGCATTTCGAAGCTTAGGTTCAAGTTCAACCTTTTCTGACAAAGTCTGCTCAGTGACGTACCTCGGTAATCACGCAGGAGAAACAGAGTAAAATTCGGAAGCCTTGCAAAGCAAATTTGTACACGTAACGGTAACGCAACAACCGACGATTTGAATTAAATCACGGTGGACTTCCGTAAAACATATGTTTTCATCGTCAGTAAAGATCAACTACATAAGGAAGCTTTGCGAAAGGCATGAACGAGGGAGCGAATTTCACAAAGCGGACATTGTTTTTGTGTGTCGAAAAATATGTTTTTTCCAAGTCGTTTCACACCACCTTGCGCTATGCCGACGTTCGCCAACAGTCAAAGAACAGTTGCATTCGCACTTTGCCAGTTAGCCGCCCTTTACGAAATTCATCATTACTTTTGTCACAGCGACACGTAAATTTTAAGGCGCAACACAACGGATCTTAACCTGCGTGGACTTATCCAAAGTTAAGGAGGGAAACTGTCCATGTCTGGCGCTTCCACTGGAAGACAATTTACATAAAAGCTTCCGAGCTAATTTTTTGCCTCTGAAAACTTTGAGAAACGTTTGTTTTTGGTGGCAATTTCTATGGGAACCCGTGTAGTGAGGCAAACCCAGTTGCCACCGAAACATGTATCACAAACATCGCAAACCAATAAACCTGTCACGCTGTCTTCAGAGTCAGTGTCGGAAAACCTTTTCCGCACGACGGTGGCTTGCATTTGCGAAGTCGGAGCTTCACTTAGTTCATCCGCGGAATGGTAAAGCCTGAAAAAAAAATTGCAAGAGCTACATAACAAACACCTGAGTTTACGGAAGGTAAAGGACCGTGCAAGGTGAAACAGAGCACAGTATTGAATTCTGGTATCAGGTTCGTTTCTCAGTTTCAACCATTTCGAAAATTATTGTTAAGAAAGGCAAGGGCGCTTTGAAGCCACTCTCGGCGTCCACCTTGTGGCGTGAAGGCAAGATCAGTAGATATAGCTAATTCAGCAGAGCCTTGAACGAAATTATGGCGCACACTACATTTAAAGGTTTTGTTCCAATAATTACGATACAACGTTTTCAACTCCAGCAACAGTCAAAGTTCAAGCACAGTGACTGACAGCTGAGGAGTCAGGAACCCTTCGCTTGCACAGAATGAACGCCTGAATTGACGGTCTGATTGCACTAGATGTTGATTGAGGGGCAGGCCCGTCGCCAGGATTTAGCAGCAGGGAGGGGCCAAGAACCAGAAGGAGGGGCCAAAAACCGGAAGGGGGGGCACATTTTTAAAATACTGTATTGGATGTATGCAGCACCCAGGGGGCCAAACGTGAAATGGGGGGCACAGTGTTCAAATGGGGGGGCCGGGAACAACTGCCCCCCCGTTGGCGACGGCCCTGCTGAGGGGCGATAGAAACGTTGACATCAATTAACTGCTCTTGCTCTCACCCGACCTCTTAAATTTATCTCCCTCAATCTCTTCCGGCGCTTCTTCTGCTCCCCCGCGCTTGCTCTTCATCACCTGTGTGTACATACTGCCATCTAGTGGTCCTGGTGAGCGGGGAACGTCTGTAAAGAAAATTTACAGTAACCTAACATAGTTACCGTTTTTTGTTGATGATCTCTCAACTTCAGTACATGACAGTGTCAACTGAATGAATGATGCACTCTGCACTCAGTCAAGGTTATAGAGGATCGCACACTATGCTAATGACCGCGACATGAAGCAGCAAGCTTGATCAGTTTCATAAGGACAATCATTTGACAGACGCATATCACCACACCGCGCACCATGCATTCACACAAATAACCGTTGTGTTTCGGCATACAAATACAACTATGAAGAACCATTCATTAAGTAAGCCGTTTTGCGAGGCAATTTTGCTTCTTGGAAGTTTTCCGTGGTGGATGCCTTTTTGCAAAGCAAATAGCAAACGGGCATTGAAGCCTCCACTGCGCAGTGCCTAATTGATCGGCGTGTCGAAAATGTCTGTTAAATGCTGCTCTGGCTCGTGATCGCTGCGCGCGTTCAAAGACGACAATCGATCGGAGGCTGTACCTCAGCAATGGGGCTCAAAGGACGATCGATGAAATTGACTTTTTTGAGAACGGCCAACAAATTTTAATGTGTTCTGACAGTGAGGTGCTTCAGGGTGATATGAAAAACTTCGTTTCGACCAATCCACTGATGGTTTAACACCTTTGGTCAAATACGCTTATGTTGCTCGTGGTTCACAGGAGACAATGGCAAATTTTNNTTNANNGNNANNNNAAAAACTTCTTGCAGAAACTTTGAAAATAGATCGAGATAATCTGGNTGAAACGGTGCCTAGAACTTTGAAACCCCTCAGACTCCTTGAACACTTNCTGCCTTGGTCACGAAAACGCACAAATGGCGTGAACAGCTTATGTCTAAATTTCTGCGTATGGGTGTAATGGATGGTTTTCGTTGCAAAGCCCTATTGTTTACGATTCATCCCCAGATGCGGCATTTAGTTGTTGAAACAAATGTTGCTACATTTCGAAAAACGTGCCTTCTATGTTCCACTTCAGGCCTTGCTCTTCACTTACAAATGAGCTTCGCGGTTTACCAGAAAACGCTGAAAGTTGTGGTTCAAATTGGAAAGTTTCGTAGCCAGTCAACGTCCAAAGGCATCGGGAAAAGCGTTACTTGTTGATCAATGCTATTTCATCAACAGCGTTTGCGCGAAAGCAAATGTTAAACGAAGCGGTACTGAAACCGAATCAAGCGNATCGAACNAAGCCTATCTGACGCTCTCCCTCTCAGCTTGAGGTAAGAGGGCTTGACGTAAGATGCAGCGCCCGTCCGGTTGCGGAAGGTGCAATGTGAGCTGGAGCATGCAGTTCNACGCGAAGACTTAACNCGATTTTTGTATACGCGTGGCAGTTCCTTCTTTAACTGATTTTTTTATATCAAGCCTTATTTTTAAAGCGTCAAAAATGACGAGNGCAATGTANAAATCCGGTCGCAAGATTTAGGCATGGAAACATGCCCTGTTCACTAATTCACTCACGCTTTTAATTCGACAAACGCTCGAAATTGTAAAATATAAAAAGCGTGACGAAAGATGTGCTTGCAAAGTTTTTTTATTATTTTATCGAATTGTACTTCCATCCTAACCTTTCAGTCTTGCACAGCAAGGCTGGGATTGCTGTCCCGGCGATTTTTATTGCTTACATACGAGAATAAACAACCTTTGAAAAGTACATTACGTGTCCAACAAAATGCACTAAACTCTTCACTCTATAACTGCATAGGATGTTTGGTCATCAATATGTGCTGTGCCAACATCCTTTACCACAGCGAAGCACGACGTATAAGCAGGGAAAACACACTGATTTTCTTTTAAGTCCAGGTTTTTCATTAGATAGTTTGTGTTGTCCTCAGAAGCGCCGTGAAATTCGCCAGTCTCACCAGAATCGCTGTGGAAGTGCTCCTCCATCATTTCCCAAGATTCAGAAGTTCATCCAGTTTGCAACACAACCAGCTAATAGGTATTATGCATGAAAGGTACACCAAGCTAAAAGCACAAGCACATTGTCAGACTATGAAAACGCGGTCTTTTTACGGTCGACAAGGTTTGCTTGAAAGTCTGCCACGTTTGGTTAGCCTCTCGCTCTTTGTCAAAACAAAACACGAACTCGCCAACTTGCATTTACGAATGAGTAAGAGTCTTGCAAAGAACCACTGAACCGCATCTGCATAGAGTACGCCAAACTACATTTCGTTGCGTAACCTGCTGATGCGTACCAGTGGCGTCGGAGGGATTTTTTCCAGGGGAGGGGGGAAATAGTGGATTTTTGCAGTGGGTGGTCGAAAAATGATTTTTTCCAGGTGGGCCAACAGGGTGAAAATTCATTTTGCCAACTCTGAAACTAAGAAAATAACATTTTTCTGCTACGAAGTTAATAGCAAGATATCAAAGTGCAAAAACAAGGGGGTCGTAGCCCCCTCCCCTCATTTCGGCGTCCGTGATGCGTGCCGCTGCAGAACCATTTCGCACGCTGAATGCCAACACTTGATTGTCTAGAATTTTACAATCAAAGGTGTTCCTGCACACCCGTCTGAAAGCTGATGAGGTTGATCTAGAACAGGGGTCACCAAACTACGGCCCGCGGGCCAAATCCGGCCCGCGAAGCCATTTCATCCGGCCCGCGTAGACATTTTGCCAAT
>JGI24159J19872_10000241_pt1 | contig 42645 bp, 20 predicted proteins | sample Ectturendosymbi4_FD_19872 | JGI IMG/M metagenome (IMG submission 19872) | reverse complement strand
AAGTCGTGCAACTTAAAATTATCGCGTCTTGAAGTCCTGACATTCTTCGAATTGCTTGCAAATAAATGCTGACGATGGCAGTATGTGTTGCATGCTGCGAACGATCTTTCGGTAAACTGAAACCGATCCTTTTATACCTCCAGGGTTCAATGACTAACAATAAGTCAGGGCAGGCTGTGTGATCTAGCTTTGATGAGAATAGAAAGGGACGAAAGAGCGAAAGGTTAAAATCATAGACGACTTTGCTTCTATAAAAGCACGCAAAGTGTTGTTGAAATTGTCATTTTTGTGTGAAAGAAATTGTCGTTTGCAGTTGCAATATGTTGTTTGATTGTATTTGTAAGATATACAATTTTGGCATGCAGCACTATGTAGACCTCTAAACTACGATAAGGTTATTATTTGATTGTTTTGATATTCTTCATAATAAAAATAAATGAGTATAGAAGTATGTTGTGGTCCTTATGGATAATTTATATTTTATTTGCTGGAAAGTTTAAAGCATAAATAGGCACATATATTTTCCGTTTCAAAACATTTGTCTTCTTCCTGGTTTAACTTTCATAAAGATTGTATTCTACAATAATATTTAAATTGTTATGAAGGGGCGCACATTTAAACTTTGCCATGGGCGCCACTTTGCATAGATACGCCACTGGCTAATCATAACATGAAATTGCAATGAAAACGCTTAAGTTAAGGCCTGTTAGGTGCGTAGGTCATCTGCGCCTGCTCTCAGAATGTATTCAGACTGGTGAGATTCGCTGAGGCTATTTTCAGGTCTATAGTTAAGACCACTAAATCTTTTTAATGCTACAGATATGTATTATTTAAACGTTTAACCAGTTTTTTTTAAGGAAAATGTTAGGTTCCCGGTGTGGACGTGTAGGGGCCCGATGATAATTTTCTCTGATTCTATAGGGACCCGATTTTCAATTCTAGGGGCCCGAATCGGTTCCCTAAAATACCTTAAAAAATCCCTGGTTTAACGCTTATTTTTGACACAATATGTTTAAAAACGTTTTATTCCTTACGATAAAACCTGATAAAAATCATCACATTTTGAGCGAGTTTTAACTTTTGACAGCTTGTTATATACTAATACAAAGTGTGGATTGGAAGAAGTTAAAATTGTTATGTTTTGTTCAGTTACAGTAACATCTGATAGCCAGAAAACTTTTGAGAATTGTTACATGCTTCTACCCCACCACGTAACCAGTAGCGGATCCAGACCAGGCGTTTGGGGGGACAGCCAAATAGGGGGGCCNCAAAAGAGTCTTCACTTGCTTAAATACCAAAGGTTGTATGCGACAATCGTTGGGTATCACACAACAGTGGTTACGTTTTGTCGGTCACGAAAGTGGCTATTTTTTGTTGGCCTAACTATGCGATTTTTCAGGGAACAACCACAGTTTGACAGCACTTTAAATCAAACGTTTGAATCGGGTCCCAAAAGGCCGGCCTCATTTTTCACAAGCTACACATAACGTCTTATGCGGGAAAAGGAAGTTTCAACCAGCAATAATTGTAGCAAAAAATCAAGCATGAAAAAATCCAGGCTATTGTTCCAAACGTGGAAACAATTTTAAGATTGTTCTTATGTTTGATGATCACAACGTTTTCTGGTGAGAGATCATTTTCAAAGCTGAAAAGAATCAAAAGTGTGCTTCGTTCAACAATGTCACAAGAGCGGCTGTCTGATCTGAGTACTCTTGCGTAGAGAATGATAAACTGCGACTTATTGATTTTGATGACACGATTGACGAATTCGCAGCCAGGAAAGCTCGAAGGAGGATGTTTGACAATAAATTACCTACCTACCGTAACTGCATACTCGCTTACCATACCATGTAAAAAGCCTTAACAAGTTAATATGAAAGCATGACATTTTGATAATCTGACTGTTCTGAGTGAACAATGAGCTTGTTGATCATTGATCTGTAGGCTATGATTCACAAATAGTTTCAACAAATGTTAAGATTAAACATTTTGACTATTTTCAAAGGTTAAAATGCTATGTATTGTTCAAGCAAGATTGCTAGAATCAGTGACGTGATGTTGATTTTTCTGTACTTAATAAAAGCCTTGTCTGTCCTTTCATCATGTGATCAGAGTAAGACACTGTCAGGCGAGTTTACGCTGTGTAGGCCCTAAAAGCACTCACGTTTATCGTAATGTCATGTCGTACTTACATTCCAAGACTTGAATTTAACCAAAAAACTTCGTAGGGCGAGCGCTGACAGTTCTCTACAGATATATGAAAATCGAGTCAGATCCGTATATACGGGGGAGTTGACCTGCTAGTTCTTCATAAATGCTAGAGAAATTTTCACAAGGGCGTACCACGGTTGACTGAACATGATGTAAACTAGCCCGGGGCCCCGCTTGTCTTAAATCCGGCCCTGCCCGTCCCGGTTAGCAAAATGCTCCGGAATTTCACTTCAGGGAAATGTTCAAAATTAACTCCAGCCTGATGATGCATTTTTATGAAATAATTCCGTCCTGAAAGGCCCCGTGGCTTGGGGGGGAGGCGGCACTTCCCCATGTCGGGGCCCTGGTTACGGGCCTGCCACGCATGTTTAAAAAAACTGAGCAGATGAATTACGAAAACTTGCCATAGCAAATATAGCTTTCACTTAATGCTCACTAAGAAGCCAGAACTAAATCTTGACGATTAAGACGTAAGGCTGCATAGACGTATTCTAACAAGCCACGTATTTTTATACTGTGTGAAAAGAAGCCTGCACAAGAGTCGTTTGAAAGCTATTCACTCGGGCACGTTGGTCACAGTCTCACACTATCCACGGATTTTTCAAACTTGTGGAAGCACTGCTACAGATTTACTCATGCTTGTTTTCACACAGTATAAAACTATACGTGGCTTACCACTGTCAGCAGTGTCACTGTCCCGCTGCATTACATGCCCAGATATCTGTGTTCAACAGACACGTGCAGGACTCGCATTCAGTGATTTCAAATAAACCCAGATTGCACACCAAAAAAAACATATTGGCAGAATAACGCCATTTTGGACAAGCAAAAGCTTATCTTGATCACTGTGACGGAAAATGTACAGAACTGCGAATGCAACTGTTTGTTGTGGAAAACGAGCTGCACTCTTAGTTTCCAAATACTAAAGTTGCCCTTCGCATATACTTGTGCGTCATGGTTTCCAACTGTACTGGAAAGTGGTCTTTTTCTACGTTGCATAGAATTAAGAATTATCTTCGAATTCAATCGAGCATGAAAAACTAAGCATGCTGTCTCTAATGAGCATGGAGCATGAGATTCTTGGCAGGGGTATAGTGGCTAACAAAGAGGTGTGGGAACGCCGTTCCCACACCTTTTTGCGCAACGATTTTGCGTGCAAAACATGCGACGTCATCAACGATTTCGCGTGCAAAAAATGCGACGTCGTCAACTTTTCGTAGTTGACATTTTTTCAAAAAGCACACATTGATAGACAGAGACCAAGGCCACTTTAATAAGATCGTTACTAAGTATTCTTCGCAATCTAACGTCTTTGCAATTGCCGTATAATGCGCTGATGTAACAATTACCTGCGAAGTGCTTGTCGTGATCGTGAGGGTATCAGTCTTTGATCAAACTAAGGGCTGTTGTCCACTAGATCCCACAGCAAAACTTCAGTCAAACAATACGTTTCTAGTTGCTTTGGCGTGATCTTTAGTTGAGAACATTTTTTCTAAACGGTGTACGTTTTGATCTGCGAGAGAGTGTAGAGTGTTCACTTTATCCGAAACAATTGTCTTTATTTTGTCTGCTAGGGTTGATCAGCGCAAGCGCTGACCGTATTGGTTATATCACCAAATTCTGTAGCATGATAGAACTGTTGCACGAGCTCAAAAACAGTTTTTAACATAGAAGCATTTGATAATGTCTCAGCAGGAGAAAAGGAAAACTAAGTTTTCTGGACTTGGGGAGACCGGGTAGAGTTGTTACAATTTTCACTTAAATTAGTATAACCACCAATGTACAATAGCTGCAGCAAAGAAAATTTGCAGAAGTTTTGCTACATCCTTCAGCTAATAAACCCAACAAACAAACCCAAAAAGTCATATGTTGAGAACTTTTATTGAATGAAAAGTGAGGTGGTGCCAAATGCAATGACTGACCCCATGGACGGGGTATATTGTTATACACCATGGGGTAACCTGTTACAAGAACGCAAACATGCAATTATACAATAAACCTGTCAATTCAAATGCAGCAAGACCTCAAGGAAATGAGAAGCCATACGCTGTGATAGGGAGCTAAACATTCAAATTTAAAATGCCGTTTCTGTCACCAGGTATAGTTTTCTAACTGCAAACACATTCAAGTTAAAAGGAACTCATGCTCAAAAGCTGCAAGAAAACGAAAGTAAAGGCTTAAGAACACAATCAATGCAATAAACAAGCTCAGTCACTGCAATACAGAAAAAATTCATGCAGTGACTGGACTAATGTGCAATAGCACTGCAAATCACAACAGTGTTTTTAATCCTGGCAAATATCATAAACATATATGTCACTACCATCACTACAAGCTGAGTGTGACCAACCTGTGCATTTTATGCACTGCACCACGTCTCACCCAGGGCAGATTTAGAGTAGAAGTCACTACAGACTAAAACATGAACATCAGACATGACTTTCTTCTCTGCTTGGCAGAATTGATCCTCGAGGTTTACTTCAAACTTCTGCAACTCTCTGATTCTTTTAACATCTTCTCAGCAGATAATGTCAAGATAACCGAATGAAGTTTTCGTGATGATGTTTTGTTTTAACTTTTGGACCAGCTTTAGGATGAGGATGGATCATCACTCGTACATGTCACGACATCTGGNGGCATCCCAATTTTTTCTGGTGACACACCTGATGGCATGTTTTTATGCAGCNAGAATAAAAGACACGGGGTATGTTGATACACTGTGTAACAACATACCCCAAACGTGTCTTGGAACACTCATCGACGATTTTATAGAAAGCCACATAGGTATAACTCTGAGTGTTGGTGGCACAAGTAACTGCATGGAAAACAGTTNTATGCAAGATTAATGTGACCAGGTGAAAGCCTTTAACAACAGCTTAATAACAATTTTTAGCCAGCCCATAAAAATTACTTTACATATACATACCCTAAAACACATAAATCCTACTAACACAGCCCTAACTTATTGAAAACCAAAGTTTTTTTGGAAGCATGTAGCTCTTGGATGTGGAAATTGCCTGTGTTAATTCAAGCGGACAACCGCATTTTTTAAAGAAGTTATGGCGTTTTTAACAACTTACCCTTGTAACAACTCTACCCGGTCTCCCCCTATACATAAAAAATTGGAAGTTTTCTTGCGTACATTATGCGCATTTTCAATTCTTGTGTAGCAAGGTTGCCAATTCGGCGTTTTTGGAGCCAGATTTTGAAATTCTGGCTTTTTTGGAAATAAAAAATTTTCTGACTTATCTTCAGTCGGGTGGGCTGGGCTCTGGCAAAACATTGTCTGAGCTGCATATTCATTACAAAACCATGCAGGGTGCACAGAATATTGCAAGAATTTTGCCGTTGCCCTAAAAATGATCGATGTTATTGATAAAAAACAAATGCACGACAGTGTAATTATGGAGAAAGAATATGCTTCTGAAAATTGCAATTGTGTTATATCGATGTTTCTGACGAGTATTAATGTCTATTTTGTGTGTTGTTTCGCATGTTTTATGTGTATATGCCTCAAAACTGCTATCTGGGTTTTTCTGGCTTTTTTGGTGAAGACAGGTTGGCAACCCTGTTGTGTAGTTTAGCAAGATTCGATCTTGCAAACCGGGGTGTGCGCCAGCCAGTCCAGCCGCACACCTATGCTAGACTGCATGTATTCGACGAGACATTCGCGCAACTTCATTTTGCGGTTGTAAATTTCTCTGACGCAGTGATGAGTGTGTTTTACTCCCCTTTTTCAACACCCAGCCGAACGTTTGCAGTTATGAACTCCTGTNTCGTAGCATTGAGTTTATTTTCCTCCAATATCCTAACTTGGAGCGCTGATAGTTTATATTCAGTGCAATGACACATAAAATAAGGGGAGTGCGTGTAGAAAAATATACATATTATGTCAACAAACTTCACCAAAACGTTGGTGTGGAAACATGAATATGACGTCAAATTGTGACGTCACAAAGACTGCCCACTACAAACAAATGACCACCAAATGCCACTGAACGAAACCCCCCCTCATGAAAAATTTCTGCGTACGCCACTGCACCTGACTAGATAGCCTCTGTGTTTTTTCGGTCCCCCGGCGTTTTTTTCTGTTTTAGAGAGTGCTGTACATCTCGTGCAATTAATTCAGTACCGCCAAATAAATCTATCTATCTGTCTATCTACCTTAAGCCAACCGAGTTCTTTTTCAGGTCAAAATGAGAAGTATCCAGTGGTGTAGGCGGGGGGTACGCAGATTGCAGTCGTCGCCACANCTTTTTGAGGGGAGAATGACGTTCCCCTGCTTCCTTTTGCGGCGCTAAAATGTCTGCGCTCTTTTGATTTTTTGTGAGTGCGTTTCCAATTTGATACCTTATATCTATTCCCACTTCTTGTTTTGGAACTGCACCACTGGCTGGAAGTAACTACACGCGAATGGCATTCGACTTACGGATGTCAGCGAAGAAAACATTTGGAAGTAAAACTAAACTGACCATGTCTGCCACAAGTATTCATAAATGGTTGCTGTAAGAGCCAAAGGTACTTATTGCTCAAAGTAATCTTTTTACGCTGTAGTTGAAAACTCTGGCCTAAGTGAAAGGATTTATGCAGATTTTGCAGATAAATTTTTATGTAGACCAACAGCATTCGTGAGATGGAGTATGGAGACCTTAGTTGTTGTCGTGAAAGTTTTTCCACAATATTTTAAACATTGTCCGACAAGCCAACAACTTACCAATAAAGTTGGGCAACTAGAAATAATTTTCTGTAAGAGTGGTGCGGTCTCGAATAGAGTTTATCATGGTTCAATTCGCGGTAGCTATTGCAAGACAGGGCCTACGAGAGGGGGTACAAGACGTACATCGTACCCGGACCCGGTAGGTACTGGAGCCCGGTAGGATGAAAGTACGCATGCTAAGTTTTTCTGTAGTCAAGCTCAAAATCACTAATGTAAGCCAGTCGTCACTATAACAATTAATTTATTTCCAAATCTTAGCATGGTAGCTGTTTTATGTACAGGCCTATTCTGATTACCATACAAACAAGCTATAAGTTTCGATGAGGGTCCTAGACGCTAGGAGGGCCCGGTGTTAGTTTTGCACCCTCCTAATAAAATTTCTATCAGAGGCCCTGTTGCAAGATGCACAACCAAAGGCCTACAACTATTGGTTTAATCTACTTTCCACGCAAGAATACATTAGATTATAGCTTATTGAAGGTTCTTTTAAGTGGGTTAAAAAGTCAAGTTGAAGGTTAAACTAGCAAATATTTTATCACGTTTCATCCATTGCTCTTCAGCAAATGCTTAGGTGCTCAATATTTGACAACCGTTAAAACCTTGATAAGAGTTTGCAAAAAAAAATTTTTTTACTGTTTCTCAAACGATAGCCGTAAAACTTCTATTTGGGCCCTAAAGTATTGAATCTATATCTGATCACGTTTCTGCACTCGTTCATGTCCGATTCCACACAAAATGTCAAATGACGTTTTGCTGAAATGTGGTCAGATTAAACAGCAAAAACACGTAATCTGCTCACTTTGACCACGTCTTCAATAGTGAAAATTAAGACATGTTATCTACAATTTTTGTTTATTAAATTATCATCGCCCAGATCGTTCTGCAACGCCACCATATTAGTATTTTCCATGTGCTGCTTTTCTCCATGACAACGAAAAAATCGACGCAGTGGAGGGAGTAAATGTCAGCATGGGTTTCATCGAGTTAGTACCGGGTTTCGTCATAAATTCCTCTTTGCTTATAAAAAAAAAGCAATACCCTTAACCAAGTTGTTCCGACGAGCGCCAGATGCCCTGTAGTATTATCTTACATAGACCCTGTTCTTCTGCAATTTGGCTTAAGTTAAACAATCTTTTTTTCACTTTTAAACAGTAGCTTCTTGAAAGCTTTGTTCAGAATGTGAAAGAAAATTCGACAATTATTTTCTTCCAAAAAATTTACAGCGACAACAAATTTAGCCAAGTTAGATAATGACCGTCAGTACCCGAACGTGAACTTAGTGACGGACACAGAAAAGGTAAATTGTTGCATAGCTTGGGAACATTTCCTCTCTCTATACGGACCATCAACCAAAAGCGTTTAACAGTGTACTGCGAACCATATCCTCTGTATGTCGTACACGCATGTGAGGAAAGCTGTTGAATTTTTATCTCTACGCGTGTATGGCTATCTCATCCTGTTTACTGATGATCCCTGCTGCTCTATTTCTTCTTTGCGGCTGAACCGCTTTGATCACCGATCTTGATTCGATAGAAAACATGCAATGATTCCTTTGAGGTTGTCTCGCAGGCTGTTAAAGCTATCGCATAAGTTGATTGGTCGCTTGCAAAAGTATCGCTCTCCACTGAGTATGTCAAAAAGTTTTCTACTGCAGTTAGCGCCAACATGAAACTTTCTAATCCAAAAGCATTTTTCAATTTTGCTTATAGCCTGCAGTTGCCCATAGATATTTTACTAGCAAGCAGATCACGCACCCAGCACACTAGATCTCTATAAATGACAAGGCATGCGTTGAAACGGATTATAACACATGACAAAACTATGTTGAAAAATTTTGTCCTGTTTCACAATCATTCACCTGCAACTGCAAGTATGATGGGTAGCGACTTTATTTTCATAAAAGTTAATTGGGGCTTCCGCACATTTGAAATAGTTTGGTGCAAACGATTTTGACAAAACAGACCGCGCGTGTGGTAATTTGAACAGGCCTCTTGTATCTGCATCGCGTAGGCTATACAAAGCTTATGAGCAGAGCTATCATCTTTTTAAAGGCTTGAATCACATATCAGGGGTGGACGGAGTCTCATTTTTTTGACTCCACATCCACCCCTTCTCCTCACATCATGGACATATTCAAGTCCGAACCCGCCAAGTTCCAAATTTTACAGTAACATATATGCATGTTGCTTCACAGCCTTGCTTAATGTAATGTCAACCTGCACAACCTGCATAACTTTTTTCTGCTAAAAGGCGCACTCTTTCCTGCTTGAAACAACCAATCATAAAAGTTTAATTAGACCATCATAAAAGAATACCTCGTATGCTTGGTTCGTAGCAGTTTAAATTATTCCTTTTTATCCTATTGCAAGGCAATAAGCTCCATTCCTACCTGGCTCAGCATGTTTACACCACTGCAAAACGTCCTCGTGTAGCCTAGCAGCTTTTGATCTTCACTTTAACTTTGTACTGTTACACGAAAGATGCACCTTTGCGACAGTGCTCAAGTCAGTGATAAGTCTAAAATTCTACCTAAACCTGAATCGATGGCTGTCAACAATANCTTCCTTTCGGCAGTGATGCATTACTGTAATATCAAAACAAGGACAGTGTCGCAGGCTCGATCACATGACAGAATCCTGGTAATAACCAATAATCACCCGCAAGCCAAGAGCAGAAACGTAACTAGAGTTCGGCTACGATGGAAAGTTGAAAGTGAAGAAAAAGTCAAATTCTTCCTCTGCCTCCCCCTACAAAAGAGGTTCTTGGACTCCGCCAAGGACTCCGCAACTCCGATTTTTGTCTACCTCTGTCACATGTAGACCATGCAACACAACCACACGTTTTCTTATTTGCGACAAAAAAATTAGCGTTATGTATAGTTGTACAATCTATCAATCATTCAGTGATATTTTTAGCATAGGCGTAGCCAGGGGGGCAGGGGTCATGCCCCGCAAACGTTTTAGCATATCTGTTCATTTTGTGCTTCGAGAAGTGGCGTCCTAAACAAAAATACTGTTGCTCGCCTAAATTCAAACATTTTGGCACCCCCTAATGTTTTGCCCTCCAAAAATTTTGGGCTGGCTATGCCACTGTTCTTAGTCATTAATTTTAAATGCATTGGTAGAGATGCAGAGGTTTTGCGGCAAATGTCTTTGCAGAGAAAGATCGAACACGTTTCTTCTTAATAGGAAAGTCAGCTATTGCTGTGCTGAGCAGTAATTTAAAGTCTTAATTTTACAGAAGCTGCCTTTATCCGGCGCGATAATTTAGCATTGCTGCAAACCTTGTCGATACCTAGTGTTTTTTCAAACATGATCAAAGCGCCAGGTTTGCGCTGTAGTGTAACACAAACATGACAGAGCACGCGAATTGCGCTGTTCGTTCATACTTTGTAGCGTCACGATGGATTTGTCAAAAAAGTAGAATTTCCCGCTTGAAACAGCACTTTCAAGAAACTGTGTAGTGACTCCTGCATGTTAGCACGTGTTTTCCTTCTCCAAGACCCTTTTCTAAAACCCTCTGTAAATTCCTGAATAGCTTCATCGCAAACTATCTCGTGATTGCGCTGCATTACTGATTTCGTATACTAATATCCATTTATAATCTTCAAAAATGTAGTATAAATATGGAAATCTGAAACTTCTTAGAGCGTTTGTGCTATGTGATAAAATCTTATAGCGTAATTGGGAACATTGGTGCTTTAGAATCGCGTTTGAAAAATGGTCAGTTCAACCTCATGTTCCATCACGTTGTCACATCCGAGGACAAATCCTGATACTTTGGTTCTCAGGCAAAAGACAATGTGTATGTTGTGCTTGTATCTTGTGGAACTTTTGAGTGTCATCAAAAGGTCAAATCTAGACTACGGAGACTCTAGTTCAACTAAACATAAGCGAATAGAGTGGACGTTGAACGAGACTCCTTCAGTCATTTTTCTCAAGCAGAGGTATTTATTTGGTGGCGCGTTTTCATCGCGACTTACACGCCCGAATCAATTTGAGATTTTGTAGGTATACAAATTTCGAAGATGCCATTGTGAGTTTAATTGAGGGAAAAGGCGCGTGAACAGGAAATGACTTAAGTAAACGATAACAGATCAGTGTTTTTGTGATTTTCGTGGGAAGTGGTGCTTAAAATGTAGCGTATCTGGCGATGCGCGGGCGTAATCAACTGCGGATTGTCAACATGTTGTTTCGCCAAGTTACCGTAATAGCGGCTGATTTAATTTCGTTTAAATATTGACACACATGTGATTGGTTCCACTGCGCATGTTAGACATTGGGAAGCATAAAATAATGTACGGCGTGATGTCTGTGAATGCAAATTATTTAAGGCCTGGATGAATGATAACCTAAAGCGGCATCACGATGAGCTTCTGCCGTCGAAATATTTAAAGCTTTTTCCGGACATTTCGACAGATACCCGTGAAAACGCAAACAAATCATGCCCCGCTTATCAAATTAGGCTTCGAAGGAGCTATGAAGCGTGTCGAGTGAACGCCTCTCGTCGCAGCTGTTTGCGAGGTAACTGTTCGTTTAACGACAAAGTGATATTGGGTCTAAACCATGACCAATCGTCTAAACCCCAAAGCGTCATCGTCCAATTGCCAGGCTCCGAAGCGGAAGGAAAAGGATCTTAATATCCAGATCATCAATCGTCGTGGTTATCATTCAATCAGGCAGCACTATCCAACACCATCATCCCATTCGCGCGGTCACGCTGCGTGAAAGGCCACTGTAAGCCATTGTGTCGTCACGTTGAACAACGGGAAGCGTTTCTTGTCAAAACTTTGTCTTTTACGGCGTAAATTTCACGAGTCGAAGCACAACGCCCCACGTTCCAGTGCTGGCCATTAATAGGAAATTAAGGCCAGAAGTCTTCCCTGGGGAGACCATGCTGGTTTTGTTATGATTTTTTCCGCAGGTGATGCAGCACACTTACTTTCCACGCTTTTCCGAAGAAAACATCATCAACGTATATTGTTTCAGATTATTTGTTGTTTGCGACCGATAGCAAGTGTTCACGAATCCACGCTATAATGTCCAAGTTTTCAAATGATGACAAGCAACAACGGACGTCACAAAGGGGTTTGGATAACGTAATTCGGCGGAACTGTGAATGAGATGTTTTCTGTTGTGTTTGTTTGTTTTTCTGCAAAATTTCTGTTTTTCTTTATTTGTTTGTTTCGTTGCAATGTTTTTCACGCTTGCTTAGCATTTTACTGCGTAGCCGCACGATGTCTAAGGCACAAATCCGCACCTTTATTTTCGCATGACGTCACCTGCCAACTGGTTTTGAATTGTCACAGGACTCTAAGTAAGAATTTAAGTTGATCATAGTGCTTTATGTGTGTGTGTGAATGATTTGCGGATTCTAAAATTCACCAAACCGTAGTTTTTTTCTGTGCATAAGTAAATCATTCAAGGAGTGTTAAAGCACAAACTTACCTCTACACGAGGTCTGAGAGAAATTTGTAAAGCAGTAAGAAGTTACATTGATTCTGCATTGCTCAAACAATAACATCTTTGCTATTACAGGTATTACTCTAACCATTCTCAGTAACACACTTTGCTTTAACGGCAAGATGGTTTTCTATTTGGAAAAGGGCTGCGAATTTAATTTGTAGGCGAATAATATACTTTGTTAATATCATGATATTGTCTATCATTCCATGGAATATGCAAAAAATGCTAAAAGATGTGCACAAAAATTATTGAATAAAAACTGCGAAAATGTATACTACATACTAAAGTTTATATACCACACGTTTGCCCCATTTGAATAAGAGCTGAGGTCCCTACTTCGTAGACGAAAAAGAGGTTGTGTTAAACACCGTATTGTGTCTGATCAATTATTTTCCGAGAAAGGGCTCCACACTGCTTGTAAAATTAACTTAGAAATGTGACCACATTTTTACCTTTCTACTGCGGCAGTGCAGGCCAATTTTGACTCCGTGCAGTAGTTTCCCAGTCGTAAATGCTAATGATACCATGCGTGTCTTTCCATGTCCACCGATCTCCCCACGTAAAATTTCTGCTTCTTAGAAGCATCGCGCATTTTTAAATAAAGCAGAGGAAAAAATACCTTCGATGCAAACGTGGTCGTTCTTGTTCTGTTTAAAGTAAATACTGCCACTGAGATTTGTGCGAATATTGAATAAATCTTGACTGAACCTGCCACATTATGTCCTATGATGCAAATAACGATATGTACAGGGTAGTATTTTGCAAACACGCTCTTGCTCATGTCCCGTAAAACTTACAAACAGACAAACCTCTTGGGCTTGTAGACCTCAGGATTATGTCACGCAGACCAAAATTAAAAAACTTCATACTATACCCAGATGAAGCAGTGTTTCGAGATTAGCATCAACCTGGCGTGTGTGCGAAAATTGATGCAGACATAAAACCAAATTTCTTCCAAACTGGAATCATGGAATCATCAACACTGACACAGAAATAAAATTTCTTTCAAACTGGAATCATTTTTTGTAAACCCTGACGTCACTGTACAATTTCATGTTTGATGGTGAAGAGTTCGTGCTTCACATACCTACAATGTAATGTCAGTGTTGATAAGCGGCTTAGCTTCAGGTCATTGCGTTATTCTGTTAATACCCTTATAGTTTGGAACCTAGTATTCTATAATGTTTATCAGTTTGGACTTTTGTTTACATAATTTAGCGGTTGGAATTTAACGCAGTATCGATCGAAAGTTATTGAAAGAGCGTGTTTGTTATCTATTGTTAAATCTCGTGAAAAGCCTGTACAAGTCCTGTGGAGCCTTTCTGATCCGCTAAAGCCATCTGGAATGACAAGGATTTTGGTCGATGGTCTTTGCCACTGTGTGCAAGAGACTCTTCCCCCCTTGTTCAAGTCATAAGCAGTTCCGAAAAATAGCAATCAAAGCATCAACGTTCTAATGCTAGTCTCATCTGAAGATGCATTCTTTCGATTTCCGTAATTGTCTGCTTGAATGTGAGCTGATGATGCCTACATAGTAGGCAAAATATATACTCTGATAAAATCGTAGTGTCTGATTCTCGGCTGTGGAAGGATTCCTTTCGATAGACAGTTATAAACAGCATATTACTACATTTACTAATATCAGCGCAAGCACAATTATTGTCCTTTAATCATCAACAAGACCTCATGAGGAAGTAATCGAGTTGTCTACTTCGAAATACTCAATGCCTGCTTCAATACGTACTTTTTTCAACGTCACAAAAAGTCTGCGAATATTATATCTTAGATTTTCAAACAACTAAAACAAAAGGCAAGTTGAGAATGGTGCAAATGTATCGATTACACTGCTGCCAGGGCAAAAATCTTACTGTTGCCAGTGGCATGGTTTATCGAACCTCTGCTTGGTCGTTTGCACTGCAGCTGGGACCTCTCGTTGGCAAGGTGTTTGGACAAGGTTCACACCTCAACACCCAAGCCTGTTTCCATAACAATATCAGCTGTGTGGATCGTGCCTATCGTGTGACAGCTCGATTTTCGTATCTGCCACCGAAATACGACGTTTGAGAACGTTGGTCAAAGAAGGTCCCAGCGAGGAAAAAAAGCAGTCTCTGCCGCCGATGAACTTTTCAAGCTGGCGTTTGGCCGTCAGTGGTTCATATCAGAATAGACTAGACCGCAAACAACTGCAGTGACAACCGATTTGGAGAAAGCAAAGCCGATTTAGAAGATATTTTATAAATTCAAACTTTCTATAAGTTAAGAAGGGTATGCTTAGAAGACAGAAAGTTTTGTGAACATTGATTTTGTAGGCTGCAGCATAAAATTTTCGTTTTTGCATTGTCATGCCTCTACTTTCCGGGATTTAGACGCAAAAAATTTTGAACTAGCATGTTACAACCAAACACTAGCATGTTTGGTTATGCTGAGAATAGCAGACCTAACCATAATTGTTACTATTTATTGCAGAGAACCACAAAGTTTTGTTAATTTCATTTGGTAAATACTTTGAGTCCAAAAGAATTTTCGAGCAACTTTTACCCCCAATTTGACCCTGGGCAATGCTGGCTGCCATGACCATTCCAACTGCAACCGAGAGCGAGAGACTGCAAAGCATCCAGCACCACCTTGCCCGACACACGCCTTTCTTTATCCGAGACATACTAGGCAAAGAAAACAACGAATCGGACAACGTAGAAACTGATTTGGAAGCCACTCAGAACCCAGACTGTCCACTGAGCCCATCGTGTAGTTGTTCTGTTGGTAGCGGGGACGAAAGTTTGTCCAGTTCTCATCAGCTTATGCTTGTAAACGGCGTAACGGAACCGAAAGAGACAATGCCAAGAGAACTTTCTTATGCGAGCAATCCGGGGACTGCGGTTAAAACATGCAACAAATCTGCCTTGACGAAAAAGGCTGATGCATCTCAGACAAGAAACGGCGGATTTTCGAAAGCTGCGAAGGACATCGACCGCTACAGTCAACGCCGACACCGACTCCATTCACGCGAGGACATTTCTCACTTCCAGCCGCGCGAAGTCGGTTTCGATTGTTGTGATCCGGTAAATGCTGGCGAAAACCCAATCCGCTACAACGTCGCCGCTGTTGTCAGGAAGCACCGCAAGGAATGTAATGTCGTTGCCGGTGCTCCATTTTCAGACGACGTTTTGCTAGCTGAAAGAGAGAAGGTATTTGTGCCCGACGGCATGGAATCGAAAGCCAAGCTTGATTTTTCTCACTCTGTCGCCCACGATTATTTTAGAAATTCTTTATTGAAACAACTGGAAGAAGGCGCACTTTGTCAGCGATCATTCGCTGGAGGTCTTGTTGTCAATCCGATGCTGGATCTTCAGTACGCCTACGCCCTAGGCGCTTGCGGAGCCATTCCTCTGCATACGTTACCGCAGCAACTTTTGCTTTCGTATTCTAATTTTGGCGTTCCCAGTGCGAACTTCGACTCTTCATTAGCTGAGTACATCGATCGCGCTCGGCAGCTTGCTGCCCAAAGCGTTGCTCCAATTCACCACAACGCTTTTCAGCGCTACATTCTCAATGACTGGCCGCAAGACAAGATCTCTTTCAATCCAAGGTCATGTGGAAGCCAGCAAAGCGCACGAGACAGCGGTGGTGAAGAGGCCTGCTCCGATTTGGACCAAAATTCATCTGAGCGCTGCTCCGACTATCCACCTTCGCCCCAGTCTCCTTGCTCTTTAACTTCTCCTCGGTCTCCGCCAAAGACTGCCGTTCAACTTCCTGCCTATTTGCGGAACAAACTGAGTGGATGTCCTTCGTCGAGCGACAGCGGGTCTGCATCAGGCAATGGAAAACCTAAGAAGTGTCGTAGGAGCAGGACAGTTTTCACTGAATTCCAGGTGATTTGCTTTTAAATTTTTTCAGCGTCTGAAAAAAAAAAAATTTTGACATCAAACCAGATGAATTGTTAACTTCGCTAACTTATCGTGGCCAAAAGGCCGAATCAGTTCATCGCAGCCTGCGGTTGCTTGTCATTTGCATCTTAAGATGTTGCAAACAAAGTGTTCTTTCGCAATAAATAGAAATCTGTCTAGTCCTTTCAAACCTAATTAACACCGCTTGAAATGGACACATCTGCAGTTTGTAGAATACGCAATCAGTTCTCCGCGACATGAATGATTGCAAATCACTGTTTTTTGACCTCATTGCTTTGAAACATTTGTAAAACTTTGCAATAGTCGGTCAAGTCAAACGTGATGTGCGCTGCTGCACGAGACTGCATGAGTTTTTCTTTGTCGCCAGGCCTACGTGGTATTCGCTTTTTTGCATTATAGGCGAGTTGACATGGCCTAGACTCGGTCTCAAAATATCTTACCCACTGTAACTTGATCAGTGTAGTGGGTTTGCTAATTAATGAAAATTATCCTCCCAATGCAACTTTTCTTATGAAATGTACTTGTGCTGATGCAGTCGACGAGTTCCAAAGATGATTAAAAGAGGGCGACAATTGCAAGCCAAGACACGTGCTGTTGTCTACATAGATTAAAGATGTTAATGTGACCCATGCTTTGGGAAGAAACGGCTTGTCGTTGCTTGCGTAAAGTATCGATTGACCGTTGTAGGAGATTCACCAAGCAACTCAGAGCTCTCCTAAACAAAAACAAATTTTATTTTTGCGTTGAATGTTCAACACAAAAAGACCTTGCCAAAGATGTATGTCGTAAAAAACTTGGAATAAAATTCGGTTTAATTCACCCTCCCTTTTTAGTTTGCTTGTCAAAGTTTAAAATAGAAAACATAGTTTCGGAATGGGCACAGAAGTTTCTGATTTTATTTTTAAGAGTAACGTTTTTTATTTTTGTGTCAACAAAAAACTTTTGCAAAATCTTAAATCTTGTTCAATAAAGTGCATGAAGCTGTTGTGTCATTCTTATTTCTTATAAGGTATTATTTGAACATCCAAAATTTTGTGATTTCTTGTTTCAGAAAAACAAATTTATTTCCCTTCTTTTCGGGCTTATTTTTCGTGAGTCAATATTGGGCCATTTCACTACGTTGGACAATCGTATCGCAGTGGGCTGGGAATGACCCCAAGCTTGAAACCTCTTTCCACTTCCTCAAAATCCGGCCGGCTCATGATTATCTGACAGCCTAACTGTTTATGTTTGATCAGAGCATAGGTTGAAGGGTATAGAATATGGTCCAGCAAAATAAGCCGTTGGACATGAATCACTCAAAAAACAATGTTCGACATTATTTTCCTTGACCCTTTTTCTTCCAGCTTTTGCGGCTTCGAATACACTTTAAGCAGTGAGTGATGCTTAACATCCAAAAGATGTAAAAGAAGACTGCTCAAATGCATGTACCTTCACAAATAGAATCAAAAGAAAGTCCTAAATTTTTTTGGTAGACCGATTTACATTCGCAAAGCAGCCACAGGCACATAAAAGTCATAAAATACTTTCAAAACGTCTAAGATATGGCGTGTTCGAAAAGCAAGAGTTACCATTTTTTGTAACAATGGCTTACATTTCTTTCAAAATCACACAGATGCTCGGATTGGAGAAGCGATTTGAAAAACAACAATATCTTTCGACACCAGATCGCGTTGAATTAGCGGAACTTCTTGGTCTTAGTCAACTTCAAGTTAAAACATGGTACCAAAACCGGCGTATGAAGTGGAAGAAGCAGGTTAGATATTTTGTAGAATAAAAAGATGTATTACTTTTTAAAGATGTTTTAATTTTGCCTTTTTTAGCACAAATGCTTGAATCTGTTTTGAGTCAGTCATGCTGTTTTGTTATATTATAATGCAGCTTTGGCTTGTGAACCTCAAACCTAAATAACTACAACGTTTTCATTTGAAAATATAATTCTGAAAAATGGTCGCAAAGTTATCATTGGTAAGGCAAAAAGGCGTTTTCGTCCCATAGCAAACAATTCGGACAAAACTTTGGAGTTGTTGAAAATTTTCTGAAGTTGTTTTTATAAATTGTCCTCCCAAAACTACCTTGTTTGTTGGATTTGCAAGCATCAGAGGACAATCAGAGCTCGATCACGTCTTCTTGTTTTTTAATGTGGAACGAATCTTGTGACAGGTTTTGCAAGGAGGAGGTACAGAGCCACCGACTAAACCGAAAGGAAGACCGCGAAAAATTCGTCCCGAAGATCAAAATGCACCAAAACCAGCCATTCCTGTTTCACGCCCACCAACAGATCCAATATCTGCATTGGAATAATTCGAGAAAGCAATTGACCGTCGCAATTCAGTCAAAAATTTCTCGTTGTAATTAAGAGTTTTTCGACCAAAATGACACGAACATGCTTTTTACTGATAGGCGCAGAGTTGCCTGAAAGTCCAATAAGGTTTTCACTTTTCGTTGCTCCTGTCTTCGCATCACAGATCGCTAAACCACAATGCTAAGCTGCAGATCAATAGTTGCACCATGGATGGGCATTTGTTGCTGCAGCTTTCGCATTATACTGGCATTTACAGCAGTTGGTATTATTACTAAGGGCTGGATGCAGAAAATTTTGTGGCATAGAAGAAAAAGTCGAAACATTTATGACTTTACCAAAACAGAACACACAACTTTACCAACCTTGTGGTTGGCAAATTTCATAAGGTTTCCATATTAAAGCTTTAGTATCATTGGATTTTTCCAGTTTTCTTATATTTTAAAATTGCAAGCAAATATCATTTGCCACTTCATCTACTTTTGGTAGAATTTTGTGTCTTTATTGATGCAGTCGTACTTTTTTTCCGTACACATGTTACTTCGGGTATCAGTACAGCTTCCACTGCTCTTACTGAAAGGTATTTGAAACCTTGTCGAAACATATGCATCGTGTTTTTTTGTTTGCTTACCTCTATTCAATTGTTTGTTTTCTTCTTTCTTTTTATGTTATAGTGCATTATTGTATTTTAAGTTCAATTTAAAGTTCGTTGGTGCGGTGCGAAGATGGTTTTGTTTTTTATTCTGTTGTGTGTAGATACGCGAAATAGACAAATAAAAAAACGAGACATAAAAATTATTTCGCAAAAATTCACTGCTCAGCGAAAACATGCAGATCGCGTCACCATAAAACGAAAAAAAAATTTACACAAACCTCTGTCAAAAACTTTCTTCAAATATCGGAAAACAAACTTGGAGACATTTGATTCCAAATTTACATGAAAAGGCATGGATTTTGCAACGATTGAGAGAGGCTGCTTGTCCCCTGCCATCAGCCATGCAAATGGATGGGAGTTTGCTTTGGTGCAATATTGACACGATTTTCCTATATCGAGCTCACGTGAGAGACAAATGCTTGCACAACGGTCACCAACATTTCCGTTCGAACTGGTGGCCTAGTCTCTTGTTTTCGGACGAAAGCCTTTGAAGCCGCCCGGTTTGAAATAGGCGATAAACAGAGTCCGACTGAGCGCTGATCCGCTTTGTCGTCGCGTGACCGTTACAAATAATTTCATAGGACAAGTCGACTTGCAATCGAGCTATTGATTAAACGCCCGTATTGCTAGTTGAAGCTTAGTTAGACAATAGATCACGTGATTGCACAAGTGACCTTGGCATCAACTGGGCGCTGCCCAAGTCAACCGGCCATTAACGTCACTCGGCAATTGTCGCTCTCGAAACCGCGATCCTCCAGACAGGGCATTAACGGCTAAGCTCCGTTTAGGCAAAAGCTTCCTATTGTCTTCGTCTGGCTGCGGTGCGGGCGGTGTGGTCAACTGTCGGTGTAAAGTAAGACGAACTGTACTGGGCCATTATTAGGTGTGCACAAGCACAGCACTAAACGTTGTCGAATGCGTGATGCGCTGCGCACCTGTTTTTGTGATTAATGCCGCGAACCTGTGAAATGCGTGTGATGTCATCGGCCTCGATGCAGGTTTTGCTTTTCAGAAGAACTGACTGACTCGCACTACCAATTTTTTTCGATGCGCTGGGCGAAAGACGCTTAGTGAAATCCTTCCAATTAGCAACATTCCCGAAAATTTTCTCGCCGTAAACGATTAGCGCAAAGTTTTTCGAATGGCAAAACTCAAATTACAGATTTTGATTCATTTCAACGACGGCCATCGCGATGACTCACTTTTAAGAACCACCGGCGTTTTCCAGCAAGCCGTGGTGTCGAAACTCAATGCGCCTGTCTCTCGAATCATCGCAATCACGAGTGAGTTGGTTGTTTTGCTTCAAAGCGACTTTGTGCAAGCCTGTGTATAATCTTTGATGCTGCTCTCTTAAGAAGCGCTGTGCTTTTGAGAAAAGAGTCACCCGATATGCGCGCAGGACACTTACGACGGCAGGGCGCGATAATGGCGTTGAAGGGCTTTAACTGCTGGCATCGGCGTTTCCGCTGCTTTCGTTTAAAAACAATTGCACTCCCCAAACCACCGTAAATGACGAAAACGCTTCGCCAGTTCCTGCTTGTAAGAAAATCATCCAGCCTGGTATCAGGTAGCGGCTGAATCGCGAACGAAATCAACCATAAACCCAAATCTGCGGTTTATTAATTAGCGACGATCGATTCCGCGTAGAACAGGGCCCCAGTCAGCAGCAAAGAAGCCCGTGCTCGCGCTTTATATGCTGATTCATCGCCTGATCGAGATGTAGGCACGACTTGCTTCCAGATGGGTTTTACAAGTTGAGTGCTGATCGACAAGGGTAAATCAAGGGATCGCACCTGGACGTGTGGTATCTGTGGCGTCGAATAACTGAGTGACGACGTCTGCTTCGTTTCACACGCTTTGCGCACAAGCCCCACCGGCAAGGCTTGATCGTACTTGATCCCTCCGTGCAGAGCTCATCGCACATTGCGCAAGTGCGTACAAACACTGTTTTCCATGACGATCCAGGCAAGCGAAAAGAACACTGCCGCAAACGAAGCGCGTAAGTCTGTCATCTCCCTGCGATTCGCTTTTCTGATTGCGTTTGCGGGCAATGGCACGCCTGTCGTTGGTGCTTGTTGCTCGGCGTACTCCAAGGTAATCGTCTCTGTGTCATAAATCGATATCTTTTGATCTGTGGAAGTAACTACGTTTCGACACTTGAAGCAACACCTGCTGCTTTGGTTGACGTGCACATGCGAATGTTGGAAAACATGTCTTACGTTGACAACACATGCTTCGTTTGCTGAACTCACTTTTGCAAAATCCACTGTTGAAATTGTGAAAACAGATCTAACTTTTCTTGTTTCTTTCAGGGATAGATTGAGCCTGACTTAAGTGCAATATTTATCTCGTTTTTTCTATATTCATTACGAAAGATTGCTTCCTCAGTCGATAAACGCTCATTTTATTTGTTTGTTTTTATTGGTTTTATGTTTGTATCTACCAACGTATCGCAAAAATGCGTTACACGTAGTGCTCAAACAGAAAATGTTTCTTCCCAAACATGAAACTTCAAATAGACCAAGAAACCCCCAACTTAATCACCACAGCGAGCAACGAATAACAGCAACACGAGAAGAATGTCTCAATCTTACTGAGCGTAAATGTTTTATGCGACCATAGCCAGCTTTGAGAAAAAGCGAATTTTTCCTGAGTCAATTTGAGAAAAACTTCTGCATTTGTTGGACGTGTAATATATGCATTGTGCAAGCGTTTGCTAATTCTGTTGATTGATATTACCACAGCTAGAATTCGAGAAATTTTGCCTCTGGAGAAAAGATGAAATAAACCCAGGATAAATCAGATGAAGGTTTTGACAGTTTCCACTGAAAAATGTACAAAGCTCGGTCCAGTCCCGTCGCAACGGGGGGGCGTTGGTGCACTTACCCGCCCCAAACAAAGCTCTAAGCCCCCAAATCGACATATGAAACACTAGAAACTAGTGGAGTTTTTGTCAAATTTTGGAATGTCAACTCCCCCTGCATACGTGTAAAGCCCCCCTATTGAAGACTTTCTGGCGATACAGTTCTGGCTCGGTCCAGCTTTTCTCTATCTTTTCTGTGCATGTTCAGTCAAGATGTTATGCACAACAATAGCCTAAATTGGAGTTTTACCCACATGTTGTTAAAACGAAAGATCTTTTTCGTTGATGCGCAACGCGGAATTGTCGTTGCCTCAAGACCTAGCAGCATCACGTTGCACGGCCTTGTTGCAAAACTGCTTGACAAACATAACAAGCTAGTGAAAACCGTAGGTGCTCTGCATGAGACATACACAGTGTAACTTATTATTTTGATTTAAGACTGTTAAGAATAAAAAACAAACACATAAGGTTCACGGAAAAGATTCTACGGGGAAGAGTAGGATTTTTAATATGGCGAAGAAGTTGACAGAAATTAAGTTGCAAAGTTAGATATTGTGAGAACTTACAATTAACACCAAAATATTTCAACTGAAAACCCTTAATGGCCAAGGAAAATCTTCCACAAAATTGCAGGAATCAGAAAAGTTTGACCAGTTTCTTTAACAAAATTCCGCAATTTCTTCTTTCCACAAAATTGAGCAAAATCTGATAAAATGGAAAAGAATTGACTGGAGCATGTTTCAAAGTTTGATAATGGAAATGTTTCTTTAAAGGTTGAAGGTTAAGCACTCACAGAAAAAAACTGAAGTTATCTCCTAACTTCGCAAAAGGCAGCATTCTCAATAGACCAGTTGCTGATTCCCCGATTACAATTTTTATCTTCACCGAAGCTCATAGCATAAGACGTTTCGTAAACCTTTCACCCCGCTGACGTAGCGTATGTGTTTTAAATGTGGTAAAATGAAATCTTGTTTGTGCATTGATTTACTTGCACAATTGGTGTTGTAAAAAATGAGCGTTATTAGGCTTTTGTTGAAACAACGCGGTATTCTTTCGCATATGCGCACCACGTCCGCTACTAAGTCTCATGCGCAAAATCTTTTTATTCCTGGCTCGAGTAGAACCAGTCGTCTATTTGCTTCACAAGTGGGTAGAACTAGTCTTGTCTGAATTAAGTTTTATGAGTTGCCAGTAAGGTTCTGGCGCTTGAAATCAGTTTTTTAAATAATTTTTCCTCGATATCATACCTTTCACCACTTTGGTTGTTACACTATACGATTTTAGCCCAAACGCAGTTTGATGAATTTTGATACACACGAAAATCATGCGTTTTAAAACTTTAACAATTCGGAACTCTGTCAATTTTAGATCCGACACGTCTTGTAGCAAATACATGAGGACATCGGAATTTTGCTGCCTCCTTCAAAATCACAACTGGTGGCTTTGTATTCAGCAGGCAAACTCCTCACATACAAAAGTCACTGCAAAAACTCTGTGATGATCTTCGTGTTGTTCTGGGTTTATTGATGTTGCAAACACCATCCAACACATATGCGATAACTCAGGAATGCTTTGTGATACAATGAATTCACTGATGATTAGTTTCATGCATGGTCGACCGGGGATCAAAATTATTTGCGGCAGCAAAGAAAATTTTAAACGTTTTTCCAATTTTGACCATTTTTTCCCAGTATTTTCCTNTAAAATCTGCGAACGGTTGGAGACGTACATTTTCCCACCTTTGAGAAAGTTGGCCAAAATTTTAGAGTTGGCCCAAAGTATAAATTAAATTTTCTAGAAAATTTACTAAATTAAAAAATATCCCACTTTTTTTGCCAAGTGTTTTCGATTCTTGCCAATCTTGCCCGATTTGTAGAGAAGGTGACTTGATTTTTCAACATTTTCTAGATGCTGAAGAGAAATTCTCTCTTTCCCCTTCCACCTCATACCGCTGCGGTTGCACACGATTTTGCTTTGAAATCAACCATATGCTATCGTATTACAGCGAGTTAATTCGACATTATAAGACATGGTTCTCAAAACGACGTTGCAGTAACGGTATTACTGTATTTGCTGCAGAAGCATAAGAACGAAATTTATGAACAGAAACATTTCGACAACCTCTCAAGGTATCAGCGAAATGCAGACTTTAGGGGAATCCTGCATGAAATAGGCTTTGAAAACGTGTTGGAGAACAGTGATGCGGTGCATATAGCTTTGCATCAAGGCGATTTCGGCCAAAAGTTGTTCGTTGACATTGTGGCAACTTGCAATCTGTAAACAGCGTATCTACCCACTGTTATATTATCGCGTAATTTATTCACAGGTGGGATTCAAGTTTCCAAAATTTTCCAATTACCCAAGCAATTACTGCTTAATTTTTGCATTAGGACGGCTTTCCAAGTGCCCCACTGATAACTTACAAAGAAGTTTATTTTGGAAAATCGCTTATTATGGAGCTTGAGGTCTGTTCGCTTCGTTTATTGTAGCGTCGCCAAGCGAAATTGTCGCTTTCCAAACCCACATTCGGCTCTAATGCGGATATACTTTCAGTCAGGGTGCTTGGGCTTAAGTGGACAATCGGCGAGTTACATTGTAACAAGTACAAGCATTCAGGCAAGATTATAATGTTTTCGGCCACGCCTTTCTTACCTAAACAAGCTTTAGATAATCCAGTAAGGTAAAACAGGAAACGTTATGATTGTCATGTTTCTTGTTGTTGAAATGTTTGATTTGCTCATCAGGCGAATGGGCTGACAGCATGTGGAGAAATTAATGTGAAGTTTCTAAGTTGTAAAAGCTGGTTGAAACACGAAAAAGCTCCCATGTTAATGAAATGCAATTTTAATATTTTTTAAATTTGCCATAAAAGCGGAATGTACATTAAAAACTGTCATTAAAAAAAAAAAGAAGCGGAATGTACATTAAAAAAAAAATACTTTATGGGAGAACAAACAAAAAGTTGTAATCAGTCTTTCAGCTGTTAGTACTGTTTGGCTATACAAGGAATTCCAAGATTTTGAAACAATTTCATTTTTAAATGCAAATGCGGTTAGCTCTCAATTTCCGGTAATAGTAACATCTGGGAAAATCTGGATTTTAATCTTCTAATATAAGTAAACACTGTAAGGGTAACTGTAATACGCATCTGACGCCCCTTTTAGCCTACACTAAAATAATTCCCAAAAGGTTGAAATTGCGACGACATGACTTCAGCATATGAGTTCTCGCTTCAGCCACTTTGAGAGACGTTCTGCTTTGTTTCCATATGATTCGTTTGCCTTCAAAAGAAAGATAAGTTAACACTCAGAGATACACGACATCGTCGTCGATTTTCGCCCGTTTTCCACACGTACTCACAACAACTAGTTTTTTGCTTTCGATATTCCACTGCCCGAGAAGCAAAGTAATGGAGAAACGCTTGCTTAAAACTTGTGCCTCTGTCAGCGTTATCGTAAATGAAACATAAACGTTTATTTGGATGTAAACCCTCCTCCAAGATTCTCCTTCTGTGGATTTGATATTTAATCCCGCCCATCCCTGAGCGTTTCTCACTGCAGTTGCGCCCAGTACTCAATAACGACGCTTGTTGCGATCAACCTGGCGATTTCCAGCACAGCTGTCTTATTTCGCCGCAAAAAAACAATTAGAAAACAGATGCTCGTCGCAGGAAAACAAGCATTTGTTGTCGGAAAAAACTCTTTCACGCCTAATTACGCACCGTTTTATTACCACGTTGCAACGATAAATTTTAACCTGTAAATGGCGAGTTTACAGGATTGTTTACAAGTTATTTTCGGCCGCACATAATACGGACGCAACCGTTCCTGTGCTTTCAAAAAAGCAATCCACTTTTTTGCTTTTAAAGCTGCTTCGGCTGCGGGGTAAATAATTTTGTCACGCGTCGGTCCAAGCACGCCAAACTCTCGTCGTCGGCCGCCAATAATGCTACAAATTTCTCAACGAAAAAAGACCACCGACGTTGCGTGATGAACCTGTCGTTACTGCCGCTGCTTAGGGGCGTTAGCCAAGCCAATTGTGTTTTTGTGCCTGAGCGTGTGAAGACATTTTAGAGTCGCCCGACTTTCGCTTTTATGCTTAAGCGTCCGCCTCAGCGGAGACGGAAAGTGCCTGCGATGCTCTCGTTAAGTGAGCGTATCAAAACGGTTTACACAGACCGCGAGTGCCCACCTCTTCCTGCCCACGGCGACAGTACGACTCGCTCAGTGTCCAGACTTAATAGATCTGTGTGTAGCTTTTCGCAGGTACTTGCAGGTTCATCGAGAAAGCAGGTCGTTAGCTCGTTAAAAATTTCCCAGCCCCGCAGTAGCCGTGGCATCGACACCATGCGGTCGGTTCTCGTTTGAACGAATCGTCTGCACTCCGGTACAAACGCGAGAGCGCCAAAATCATTCACGAGGCTCTGTTGTCAAAGAAGCAGGTTCTCGTGCGACCGAAAGTGAGCAAAGGGAAGTCGATGAAGCAAACGTTGCTTTCGTGGTTTGGCGACAATCGTCTAAGATACAACAAAATGACGATGCAACACAACATTTGTCACACTGTTTCGGTCGGTATTGCTTAAATAGTTTCACTAAGCGTCATGACACACGGTGTGCATTGTGAGCTACTTGTATTTCGCAGCAGCACGAATGGATTCAAACCATTCACCGGCTCATTTCGCGAATACTGCAAAATTAAATCTGTAGCATGAAAGTATTGCACATACAGGAATCTCTTCTGTTTTTTAAACCGAAGGGTGAAAAATCTTAATCTGAACTGTTTGCATTTCGTGCGGCGTCACTACTTTTACAGCTTAGCCAAGCTTCTCACTGTGACTCCTAAGCGCTGTTCATTGGTCCTACATGCGGCACCTTTGCTTCTTTATAACCTTGTAAAACTTAGAAAGGTACGGGAGAGTCAAGTTTCAAAATCACACCAATATGTACCATTAAACAGAATATAAGCCATTTCATCTGAAGTATTTCAAGGCCTTCTGAAATTCAACAAATACAAAACCAATTAACGCAGTGCTGTGTGACCACGTGACGAAGACGATTGCGACAGACTTCCACTTTGTGTTCTTCTTCTTCATAGTAAGTATTGAATAAGAATTTTTAGGTTGCCTTCTGCATTGCTTACTAGATTCAACTAAGGAAAAAATGTTGATTATAATCAAGCTGAATAATTGTTCACCTATAATCACAAGTATTTTTAAGTGCAGAAGCAACTATTGAAAAAGAAATCAAGTGGCACATGAATTTGCGCATGATTGTGCATGACTTTAAAGCTTTTACTTTATTAATAAATAGAAATAATATAAATCGCGGGATTTGTTTTGTCAGATGCCCAACATTACTATGAAGTATTAGGCGAATGCTTAAGTTAACTTTTAGAATATAGAGAATAGTTCATCTCATGTCAGGAACTACAACATGAGTCTAATGGCTTGATTCATTGTTCAAAACTGTATAAAAGGTTGGTAAATATTTTGAAACAACACCTAATAACAAATGGCGCATTTCGTCCTAGGATCATGGATGATTTTAACATGCATTTTTGCAGTCTTCGCGCGAATTGTTTTTCCGTGGCATTACCTTTTTCGGAATTTTGATAGGCCAGGCGGGGCTCGGAGAGAAATCGCTTTTTTGTACAAAGAATCTGCAAGTAGAAACGGCAAAGCTGGATCAACATGAGCAGCTACCTTTTGTGACTTTACGTCTTTGTTTGAAATTAAGCGTTTGTTCTTTCGCTTTCTGCATTGCGCACGAGACGCCTGTCGCCTGACCATCTCTGTCGGTAACATAGATCAGCAATAAATCATCGCAGCCCATTGACTAAGTGGCCATTGGCAAAGGTTGCGATAATGTCAACCTTGAAACCGACTTGACAGACTTTGTAATTAAGTTACGATCAGTGTGTTGCTTGGAAACATTTTCTTCAGCTTTTTCGTAGAAGTTTGTCATCAAATTGTGACGAAGGGCAATTTGTGATTCATTGCGCGGCTTTCAAATTACAACTCTTAATTGCTTAGAAGTAGTAGAGCAGCTGAACGGAAAACGTAATGAAATTGACGGCGATTATTTTTTCTCTTTTTTTTGAAGCATTGCTGTTTACAAACTAGTCAAGGCCGTTATGCACGGAAATTAAACTTTTCCTTCGGCTTTGCCGCCAAGCATAAGTCGGTTTCGTATCTCTGCTTAGTGTTTCGGCAAATATTTAGAAGGCTTAAATTCCAACTTAGCCGGCAGCTAATTTAACATTGTTTCGCACAATAAGTTCCTCAGAAGCGATGGAACGCAAGACGTATAAACTTAATCCCGGCAACGGTCCGCCCGCTTCCTCGACGTAACCCTTAACAGCGACCCTTATCATTTGTTCTAATAAACTCAGTGGCTGCTCTGGCGCAACCGATGCTAAAAATCACTTGTGTAGCATAGACCGGAGTGAGATTTGCTTACATGGCGATTAGGGTTCGGCGACGAGGCAGACTTAGGCGCAATCCTAACGCGCAAAAAAGCTTAACTGGTGCAAGGCCACACGAGAGGAGCGCGCACGGGCGCCTGCCGGACCACACGCAGGCCGCCAAACACATTAAGCAAAAATTCTGTACAGTTTTACCGGCATTTTCTGGTTTTGCTTGATTGCCGTGCCTGTTTAGTCACCCGACGGCGGCCGCGTGTTGTGTAACACAATATCGTGCGACTGAGCAGAGAAGAATAACTTGCTTCCATTTGCCCATCCGGCCAAGCTGCTCTCTCTCACTTCACGATAAACGCCGGGTAACGCAGAAGCTCATCCGGGCAACGAAATGTGCATGCCCACGCAACTCATTAACGGTAAATATGATATTCGCCTGCTGGTGAAGTTCACCTAATGAGTGTAGCCACACTGTAGTTTGCTTTACAAAGATCTTTTCGTCGAAAAATTCCAAACAGCAGACATCTGTTTTTGTTTTGTTGGAAAACTTTAGTCTAATGAATAGGTAGTTTAAGGCATATTTTTCATTGTTTTGTCAACAGCGTGGTCGATTTTGCTGATTTTCCCGAAACCAGAACAGATCCCGGTCCGAGTAATATTGCACAATAGTGACAAACAAATGATCAGAACTCATTTTCCTAATTCTTGCGTAATTCTCAGCATATAGGCATAGCAATTTGAACGTTCTTACATCTTCCTTGAACACAGTCCTCTTTTACTCCATGGTAGCCGAGTATGCGATGACGGTTTCCATGTTTTAAATTGCACTGAGCATTTTTTTCGAGAGGTAAGCTGCAAATCAATACAAGGGTCCACCCCAAATACGATCCGCCCTCAGTTTTAACAATGAGGTCCATAAGACAACTGCGCAGCCATTGCAAAACACAGCGCTCTATGCTGTATTTCATCATGCTGATCTCAAACAAACTAGACTGTTCGTCTTACGAATGAACGACTCGCAGAGAAAGTTGTAATTTTTAGTCTTCCAGTGGGCAACCGGAAGCAAAATCCTGATCTCCATATGATAACAAAACAACAGAAAGTTTGTGGAAAAATCAGAAGAACAAATAAGCCTTTGTCTATATACCATAGCAGCCGTACAGTCTTTCTTTTAAGTTGTTGTGAAAGTTTGTTATCGAGACTTTCTGAACAACAGNCTCTACGTTTTGATAAAAATCAAAGCCCTCTTATACTACAAGCTTGAGAAGCACTGCACATTTTCGTAGAAAACAAAGCAAGAATGCTTCTTGAGAGTTATTTCTGGACACCGCCAGCACGTTTTTCTCATCAACATCTCAAGCAATATTCTTGATTGACGAGATGTGACACATAGCAAAAGTCACTCCAGGTATGCAAAGAGAAAGACGACAGTGAAAATGAATGTTAATTTTATGTTTCCAGCTTTAGGCGAATTTACGAAATTTATCTACAGAAAGCTGGTTTTAAAGTTCTAAATTTAATTTCTCTCTGACTTGGAAAAACCTGAGTTTGATATATTTCATCCCGCATTCTCCCATAAAGCAAGGCTTCGGAATAGATGTTGCTCAGTGAAGCGTAAAAGCTTACAAAACTGTGAGCAAAGACGTCATGTTTTAATATGATTTCGCTTGTGAAAAATCACCACTTTGCTTCATTAACAGAAGGTTTTGATTTGAAATAAAACAGCAAATTGAACAGCATGACATAAAATCGCTCATGAAACGACAAACAAATATTGATTGAGCTCTGTCTAGGCAGGTTGGCTTAAAACCAAATGCCCTGTTGCACCACTTCGGTGGCATGATGAAAATTTGTAGAAGTTGCTAAGAACAGTGCAAAATGCAGAAGTTCTGTGTTGCAATGAATTCAATTCTGATTTCACGATATATCACTGAAAAGATGACGCAACATCTAACTTGTAAAGAACGTCAGCTTTCTGATTGCGTGGGGAAAACCATCTTTTGCAACAATGAAATGAATCATCAAGAACTGTTGATACCAACTTTTTTCAAATGGAGACCAAAGGAATGTAATTTCAGCTTTAAAATCTTTTACGTTACATTTTTAGGTTATACTTCCGCAAATCATACCAATAGCAATTTGTTAAAGAATGTGACATTTTCCATGAATCGTGAATAGCGCTTGAAAACAATATGAAGTTTTGCACTATAAGTAGTAATTAATTGTTAATTAATTATTAATAATTGTAAATAATAATTAATCCTGAATTATTTATTAATACTTGTAAATAATAATTGCAAAACCATTTTGCGACTCGAAGGATCATCAATACTTGTGGTGTTTTCAAATTGGTTTTGAAAAAACGCGTATTGGAGCAGGAAAAAATTCAGAACATTTTGTTAAGTGAAAAGCTATAAAATAAACAACTCATCGAAAATTGAATATACGAATAATGTACGACTAAGCACTTTAAAGACGAAATAACAAATGACTGACAATTTTTGGAATGAGTGATTCAGTAAATGTCCAAATTCCCGGAAAAGAGACTAAAGTTGGACGATTTAACCTGCAACATGATCGAGGAGTTGACCATATTTAATAAAAAATAATCTGCGAAAGAAAACTATATGCGTATGCGAACCGCAAACGTAATGCACCGCATTGGAGATGAGTAGAACTGACTAAACGGTGGCGGATCCAAAGGGGACTGAGAACAAACGCCGCGTAAACGACCACCATGCCCCTTACAACCATTTCTCTTTTTTAGCAGAAGTGACCCTTGTCCTGACTTTTCACACTTTATCATGCAGCATGCTTCCGATGTTCAAGGCTAGTTTTTAAATTTTCACTATTGGTGTTCGGGGCGTCGGTTGCACAAGGTGATTCCAAATAGGCTGTGTCATAATATTCCCACTGTTTTGTTTTAATAGAAGGTATGAAGACAGGAAGAAAGTTTTGTTCTTTTACGTTCTCATTAACCAATAACGTCTTATTTAAACAAAATGCAAGACACGTTCAACAGGCACCAACGCAGAACCGTCGCCAGAAGGTCTTCAGTAGGGGGGCTTTTCGCTTGTGCAGGGGGCTTGACATTCCCAAAATTTACGAAGACTCCATTGATTTATAGTGCTTCATGTTTGCATTTGGGGGGCTAAGCCCATACCAAAGCCCGCCGTGGCGACGGGACTGAACCAACGTCATACTCAACTAAAACAAACTTCAAAGATTTTTAATAACTGTGCTGCTCGTGAATAATATACATCTGTAAGGGCGGTTTTGGAAACAGAAGGATGATTTGCGGAAACTGTGGAGTAGAGCTGAACAAGTTTAATGGTTAGCAATGGGAACAAATAGTGTAAGTTCCGGCGTCGGAAAGATATTTTCAAGGCAGGGCTAAATTGCAAAATTTTGTTGCCGGAAGCCAAACGAAAGGGAAATGACGTAAACGCCTGGTAAAAGAAGATCACCGACTGCACGGATTGTTTTGCGCAAGCTGCTCTTGAACTTGTTTATTGTTGGCTGTTGACAGCTTTTCGCAGGAATTAGTTCATTAACTGAACTACATAGCGTATGGCAGCGTGCTAATGATGTGCGAACACAATACACCGTGATGTGAATGTAACTGCTGATGCATTAACAGCGTCACTCTAGGGACACCAACGAAAACAAAGGGTCGGGTAAGTGAGGACAAGGTGAACAAAAATCACAATCATGAACAGAAAACGAACCAATGCACATTGCGTGAGTTATTGCTACTTGCTTCATTTCGGCTGCGTTAAAGGAACTTATGGTCCTTATTTTTAATAATACAAGGGGTAAGCTAACTCATTTTTGATTTACTTGCATTTTTCAATCAACGACCTGTGAAGTGCTGTTACCAGAACGTCTATAGTGTGGTACAATTGCCTTTATAACATTTGTATCTTACAAGTCATGACGTGGCATAAAGAGTATTTTTTATGAATCAGTTCTGAAAAAATTCACACGACATATCACATTTGAAAATACATTTATAGATATCTGCCGGTTCTGGTCAGAAGCCGTATGAAATATTCTTGCCCAAGGTTCCCAACATTAAAAAACTTTTTCGAGACATCAACAGCTTGTTGCTATATAGCTGACGTGGAAACCTTTTGCAGGAAACTTCGACATGTTCGATATGCCACTAATTCTAGAAAACAGCACGTAAATAAAATATAACAAGGAGCTCGTCTGGTGAATTAAATGGCACATTATTCTTGGCCAACGTTTTGGCAGTATTCAGTTGCCTGTCTTTATCAGAGCGAAAAAATTGTAATGAAAACAAATGAGTGATTTGGGCACCGGTTGCACACAGAGATACTCAAGCCAAAGGCAATCGAGCATCACGAACTGATAAGATATTGAATACAAGCACCATGCCACTGTGCGAAAACAAGCAAACCGTATAAAGAACAGTAAAAGCCTAAGAATCCGGCAAGAATAAAAAAGAACTGAAAAATAAAAGCAAAGGAAGTAAAACAAGTGAAGAATAGACAACCATTTGTTCATTCTTCAAAGTTTATAAATACGAGGAAATAGGTCTGGTCGTCTTTACATTTATGTTGGGTTCGCTGAGGCTCATGGTACGACTCAAGAAAACGTCGTTTCCAAAATTTTCCCATTCTAAAATTTCGAATTTAGTCCAATTCAAACGTTTTTGAAAGTAAGGTACAAATGTTTTCCAACTTTCAATACATCTTACTGCATTGTTTGCGCAGCGTTTCGGTTTATTTTGGCCACGGATCAAAGAGGGAGCCAGGGATATGAGACTCCTGCGCTTTTCAACACAACTTTTTGCCGTGAAAATCATCCTCGGCGAAAAGGATGTTTTTGGGATCAGCCTGGCCAGATAAGAAAACGCTTGTCCCAAACCTCTTTCAAAAATGGATATCGCCGAACCGCCGCGTGGCTGTGCCGGCTGCCAGAAATTGAAAACCAGTCGTCGGTTGAAAATTTCTGCAAAAGATCAAGGTACTAAAATATTAGACTTCAAGCAACAGATTAAATAACAACAGATTTGCAGTCAAAACATCAACTCTTGCACCGTTGTATTGTTTTCGAGAACTGAAGTCTAAAGTGGCATAAAGCACACTGCGATCATCATCATCATCCACTTACGCACTCGTTCTTGGATTTGTTACGAATAACCGTTGTCGCCATAAAAATAACAGTGAAGGATCAATCATTTTCGCTTGCATTTGACTTCAAAATTTTGTTTCACAGACGCCAAATTTTAAATTTGCTGTCAAACAATTACCTGTGATGCGGAAGTTGTTCAAAGTTCATAGCCAGTGATGATAAATGGCAACCTTGTTTGGCATCTAGGGAGTAAATGTTGTGAATTATGGAAGCAAAATGCTTTAAGAAAGATATAAACAAACTAGAAAAAAGTAAAGTTGCTCTTTTACCTCACATTGACAGCTAAGCACTGAGCAGCTCAAACGTCGTCAACAAATCTTATCGGAAAAGACAATCAACGAGCTGTTGTCAAAACGCAATCAAAAAAGTGTGATCAAATGCAAAACGCAAAAGCCGGTGTTAATTGCACTGCTTTCCATTATGCAAGCTCAGTGGCGATACTGGTGCAGCAACGAAAAGTGAGCAGAAGTGAGACAGCAGTAGATTTGAGAGCACGCTGTGCGGAAAAGCTCTAATGAAATATGCATCGAACTTACTTCACCTACATGCAACCACTGTGCGCAGATTAACCATCGCTTATTGCTCAAAAGCGCTTTTAAAGTTTACTTAGAATGTTCTGACCATGGACACCGGAGAATTGGGACATGACGAGGGCATTTCTCTCCCTGGACTTTCAAAAGAGGGACAACGGGAACGGAATCGCTTTTTTCGTAAGCAGCATCATGCTTAATTTCATAGTCTATCAAGATCGACTTGAAACAAATTTATTGCAGCTTTTCGCGCATCCAGAAAATTCCGAATAGTTTGTTTGCTGTTTTTATGGAATTTTCATAAAAGTCTTCTAGTGCAAAAATCTCGAGTTTTGTCAAATGAATAATATTTTGGAATGAAAAAAGCATATTGGTTACGACTTTTTTGTAAGTTTTCATTGCCCTTAACGTTTTTTGCCTCTGCTACCTTCCTTTATTCTGTAATGTCATGGTTGCTGTATTGCTTTCTGCCTCATAACATTTACGGTCACTTACTTCTCTCACCTATGTGCATGCCTCGCCTGTTCATCTGTACATACCTCAATTCCTCACCCATTGCTTGCCCACCATCATCTGTGTTATGTAGATGGTTGTTATATACACGATTTAACGTTTGTGCACCCTTGCCTTCAATTGCTTTCTGTTTTTTATGCTTGTCTTTTTTATGTGAATTGTTTTGTGTACAGTTTTACTGCCCCTTCTGCCTACAACTGCCTCTGCGTTCCTGGTTCTGACAATTCTGGCAAACGCAACACACAAGTTGGTTATGACGGTCCCATTTTTCGGTGATGATAATTGAACACCTTTTTGCCGTTTTCGAGACTGCCACAAAGAAAGTTGTAATTGGTTGCGTTTCAGTAACACGGGTACCGGGTAGCTTTAATTCAGCTGAACACTGCTGCATGCGCGTCAAAGCGCCTATCTTGTTTTTTTGCTTTGATACATTGGACGTATAATTGAGTTCTATAGGTAGGAGCCAAAAGCACAAGAATGGTATTATCAAATGTTGCGAGCATAGCGATATTGTAATTTATTATGTGTAGTATATAGTAAAGCGATGGAAAAGTATGCCACAAACCCTTATCTATCACTGCTTTTTGTTACAAAATTATCGGTGTCCATAGCCAATGTCATTCTGTGGAACACCTGGCCAATTAGAGAGAGCAAATGCGCGTTTCATCCAACAACAAACAGATTTGTCTTGTTTTCTGGATAGCGCGCTTGCCAGCTTTATTCCAAAGAGGATTTTGGTATCAACGTTGTCGGATTGATAAAAGCAAAAAAAATATTTGGCGTCGTTAACACTTCTCTGTTATTACGCGATGGCCGAGTCAGCGCAGTTTTGCACAGGAGAATGGCGCGAGCGTAGAAGTCATTTCGAAGCTCTCCAACCATTCATTGTTAAATTGTCAATCACATTTGTTTGTGCTGCCCGCTCGTGGCGTAGCGGTCGCGGGAAAACGCTGCGGACGACGTGTTACGCTATTCAATGCATCTGTCACCAACAACTCATTTCAAAGCTTTAAAGAATATTGTTCCAAAAAACAGTTAATCCCTTTGGGTCGAAAATGATCTCACACTGGGTCGAAGCGCTTAGGCTTAATGACTGCTTCCTGTACCTGAATATATCTTCGACTTTCTGAATCATCGCGTAGATCTGAAAAGGTTCACTATAACGCAGAATGAAAATTCTGGAAGTTACGCTTTAAAGAGATGAAGAAATACATGCAAACAGATTTAGAACCGTTTATGCTATAATCAAAAACAATTAAGTTGCTAATTTTAGCCTTTTCCTTTAGTGCTACAGCTTAAATATAAAATGACGTATTTTTACTAGCACTTTTGGACGTTAGTCATACATAACACAAAAAAGTGTCGTTGTGTTTCAACATTTTCTGCTAGTCGGTTTTATTTTCAAGTGCTATAAGTTTTGTCATATACAGATAAAGCGTTGCACATTCAAGAATCGTGTTGCAAAGTGCGAATTGATAGTTGTGCTTCACTGAGAGTTAATTTGCGCCTGAAAAAAATCGGCACAACATCATGAAAGCAGCAAACAAAAAATTTCCTTGTAACAACGCTGTCCAAACAAGCTACAATTTTGTTTCTTTGGGAACCTTCAACATTGCTTTGAATAACGATAAAAAGTAGTTGCAAGTCTTTGTCGTTGCTGTCAACTTCGTTTCTTAAAAAACTCTCTTCGTTTAATTCACGAGCACAGCCAGTGGCCGCGGCGGACCAAACACCTGCTACTTGAGGTGAATTTTGGTGAAAAAACTAAACGTTTTTGTCTCGCGCGTCAAATATTTTCTACTCGCCAAGGACGATTTTTTTCTGACGAATTCTCAAACTTATGCGTATATTCACGACTTGTTTGTTTCAATAAAATGTTAATTTAGCCAAAAATTTCTCCCAACTGTGATTTGTGATTGGTCTCCACAAAGGTGAGTCAAATCAATCTGCAAATTTTTAATAGGAAATCGATTTCGCGTAACACCACACATCCGCAGTCCTAATCTGCAAGCAATGCTTACGAGTGAAATACTGGAGGGCTAAAGCAAGAGCAGAGAAAGCAAGCAAGCTGAGGACTAAAATTAATAAATCAGCACACTAGCTGCGACAAGTAAAAACTAACAAATTCGCCGTTCTCTAATAATTGCTTTTAATAAAACTGAAAAACTATCTGACGCCAAGTACAGAGCAACAAAACAGCTGCGGAATCACAGCTACAGGCTACGCAGCGATGACTCAACACAAGTTTCAGTGGAATGCGTAAGCAGAAATGCGATCTTGATGTCGTCCTAAGGTTGACAGACGTACTCCAGGGAGGGCTTTTGAATGGTAAATGTAGGGAAAGGAGGTACAAATGTCGGTAAGCAAACAATTACACATGTGATAAGAAAGGGGGCCAAACAAATAGGCAAAGCGGAATGGGAAAAATATCAATGAACATCCCCAAGGGGGGCAGTATATATTATTTTACTCGGGGGAGGATCACAGGAAACCTGGAACCGTTAATTGTCAGTTGTGATGCGTTTGTTAGTTACAACGGAGCAAACTGCCAAACACGCGTTTTCACCAAGGGAATTGTACGTCTGAGTTAAACGCCCTGTTTTCAGTTGAATGTAATGGTTGGAAAACTACATGTAAAATAAATTTAAAAATCTTTTAACATCAAGAGATGCGTATAACGAATTACATAACAGTGCTTTCGTACAAAATTGTTTGACTCCCCAGTTTTTCAGATTGAACAAGAACCTAACTTACAAATAGTTTTTCTTCAAATTTGTTATATGATGCTGAGCCAAGTTGTTTGAAATTAAAAAGTTTGGCTACTGCTTCTCTTCAAGACAAGTGAAAGAGAAGATTTGTATGGTTTAATACCCTTTACCCATGGGCGTCGAAAGGGGGGCAGGGGTGGCCTTGGCCCCCCTGGATTTTGAAATTTTTAGCAAAAAAGGTTGTCTTCTATGTTTTGAGTGGGAAAAAAGAAATTTCACCACTTTTGCCCCCCCTGGAAAAATTTTGGAAAAATTTCCTCGTGGGCCCACCTGGAAAAAATCCTTCCGACGCCCGTGCCTTTACCTTGACAGTTGAACCATGTTTCTTTATTAAAAAAAAGTTCTGAGAAATGGTTTCGACGTGGTCACAAGCCGTTGCAAAAATTTTCACAAGTGTGTTTACTTTTGTTGAAAATGTGATCATTTGATTTTGCGTGAAATTTCATTTTTAACATGAACATTTTTGCAGATAGACACGTTTCTTACGTTGATAGTTTAGGACAATTAAATTTTCTAGGTTTTCTGTAAATTTTCGAGGTTCAACCAACTGGGCTCTGCTTTCATCTTTTTGCGGTGATTCAAACTTGCACATATCTGTGTTCAATTAAGTACTCTCCACAGTGAGGTAAGCAAGGAATCGATCGGAAATCCTTTTTTGGAAAACATTTTCGAAAAGAATTCGCTAATGTTTTGGCTTAAATATTTTTTTACAAACACAACCTCTCTTCTTTCTGCAAAAACGTATTGCGTGTGAAAATTTCTCGACATTCGGGCATACCCTCATAAAATGTGTGAAGAGTTTACTTTGTTGTTTTTNACGGAAACATCGGAAAGTAATACTTTGCCGCATACAACCCTGTGCAACAACACTGAACTGCACTGCACAACACATAAAAGTTCCGGTTCTACAGTTTCAGGTGTATCCATATTGACGTCGGATATATGTACGGCACGAATCCCATATTCCATGAAATGTTTCTTTTTCGTTCTTTTTTCTTGAATACAAAGAAAACCGGAGCTAAAACACTCCGTGAAAACACATTTCAATATTTACATCAGATTATGCAGTTCAGATCAAGCTGCCAGCAAATGGCGTGCTGCCCGCTTTCAAACCCGAAAATATTTTGATTTGAACATTAATTTTTTAACCTTTCATCGTGGACCTACAAACCGTACTGCTTGTAGTTCATATATTTACACGAAAAATTTGTGGTTGCAAGTAGTAATCAAAGTTTAATTGACATCGTAATTGACAGCAGTTAAAATGTTCACGTTCATGCCCAAGCCTCGGGCATGGTGTCTAAATATGCTGTCGGGAATTTCTTAATTCGATGAGCGATCTGCGCCTTCAAATGTCTCACCAGCCTTGCTAACAACATGAATGGTTTTTGCCGCTCCAATACCAGAAGTGCCAGATATTGTTAAATGTGCTATCTTTTTAACCGTTTGATCAGCACAATAAAGTTAGAGGATACATTTTGCTTTCTTTTGCCTCATAACTCATATTCCTTTTTCGGCTTTATTTGTCTGAAGTATAATTTTATGCAAGGGCATTTACGTTAAAGATCAGGTTGATATTGGAAAGGTGTTATAGTACTGAATATTAAAAAGGGTTTTACCAGTTTACTGCGTTCCCAATGGAACAAATGTTGCATTTTCAGGATTTGCAAGTGCACTGTAGTTTGAAATTCCATCTCACGTCAATATGCATTTATTAAAGGCGACAAGGTGACATGCTGACAAGCTGGCCTCATTTTTGTGATTTGTCGTTTGTTTTCGCTTTGACTCCGTGAAATTTCACGGTAAACGCAGTTTCGCTACGAATTCATTTTATTCTTAGTCTGTTGCGACAGTGTTCTAGCTTTTAGATGCGCGTTCACCTGTTCGGTCTCACCGGGCATTTACTGAATTTATTGATGATAGTAATCTAAATCAAGATTGCCTCTGGTTTGTAACGGAATGCAAAAAAGTGCGGGGAACTATTCTACAGCCTGACTTTGTTTTTTGGCAAACGTAGAGAGTGTTAGATTACTAACTTCGGGAGACAAAATCCTGTGCTTCTATAACGATCACGTTGATATCCTAAATTGGTGTGGAGGGTACTATGAGCACAAAACTCAGTCATTGCAAGCGCAACAAAAATAACCAAAAACAAGCGAATGGGTTTCAGGCACTTCACGCACATTTGATAGTAGCATGACTCCAAACAGGCTTTCTGTTTAAGTCATTTTTTCGTCACGCTTACCAAATTACATGTGTTTCTTGACCATCGGTTTTTCCTGCAAAAGGTATTTTTAGCTAACCTATAAGATACAAGTCGATAACGTCCAAACATCACGTAATGTTTAAGATCATCTTTCAAAAAGCTTCAGGCCTTTACACAGGCCCGTAGCCACGATGGGGCATTGGGGGGCAGTGCCATCCAAATTTCTTTTGTGCCTCCCGAATTTTGTTGGGCCAAGAAAAATTCGTTTTAAACATATAATGAAAACAAGACCTTGACCCCCTAAAATACATTTTGCCTCCCACACCCTAAAACCTGACTTCGGGCCTGTCTTTACAGCTAAATGTGCATGATCCCAAACGCTTAGCAGAAGCACTTTATGGATCAAACAAAGATATTTCTGGAATATATTTCTCTAAGGAGACGGATCTGAAAGTTTTCATCACTAAAGTTTAATACTTTGTGTGTTTCTGAAACTGAAACCTTTTACCAACATGCGTAAAATCTAGAAACGATGACAATTTTTTTGCCACATCGAAACATCAGCTCTTTTTTGCTTGCTTTCAGGTCGCCAGCAAAGTTGGTATACGGCGCCACCTATGGGTTTTGGGTAAATTCTGTTCTGAAATAGAGGTTCGCTGTAAGCTTTTGAGGAATAAGCTGATGGGGCTCTGCTTTCTTCTTTTTGCGATGATTTAAACGTGCACATATCTGCATCCAAGTGACTATGTTACTGCAAAGGTAACAACCAAGCGAATCAGTCGGCAAATTTTTTTATACAAAATCAATTTCACGTAGTACAACGCATCCCCAGTCCTATTCTGTTGCAACAGCTGTTAATTAGTTTTGAAGTTTCAGTGAAACTAATTGTTTAGAAAAGACGTATTTTCCTGTTTTTACTTGTCGCAGCTTGCGTTCTGATTTATGCGTTTTAGTCTTGAGTTTGTTTGCTTTCTCTGCTTTACCTTTAGCATTTCAACGTTTTGTTTTTTAGTAGGGTTGCGGAGTCGGAGGTAAATGTCCGTCTCCGACTCCAACTCCGACTCCAACCTTTCCAAAATTTCCCACTCCCACTCCCGACTCCGACTCCTTAACATAAAGTGAATGAAGTTTGGCTGTCAAGAATTTTGTAACAACTAACACTCAATGGAAATCGTGGTACACAGCAAGAATTCTCTGTTTCAAAAAAAGTTTCATAAGAAATTGTGCCATTTCAACAGGAATTTCCAACTTAGGAGTGTGATGTAAAAAATGATCCAAGAGTCGAAGTCGGACAAAAAAATCTGACTCTGACTCCTAATGTTGTTAGGAATCCGACTCCACCCAAAAACCTCCGACTCCTTACGACGCAGACTCCGCAACCCTGGTTTTTAGGACTCATGGTGCGTAGTGTTACGTGAAATTCATGTGATACCCAAACTTTGTTTGATTGATTCGCTTGTTTGTCACCTTTGTGGATACTAGTTACTGAAATAGAGTATTTAGATACAAGTGCATCAAAATGCGCTCGTTGGAATCACAATGTTTGATTAGTTGCTGTTTTTGGATACGGCTAAATTTTTTCATTTCACTATTTCATGTTTTTGTTCCAAACCACCCGTTTTTTTCACTAGGTCAATTGTCTTAAGATATGCACTATGCATGCAATTCAAACTCGGTTTGGCATTTATGATGAGGAAATTAGAAAGTGCGCGTCTTTGTACTGAAACTGATAAAAAAATTCCTGAATTTCTCAATTTAGATTTTGACCAGTTATAAAACATCAAGTCGAAAGGAACTTTTCTTATCGCTGGACGCTGTTTGCAAAAACCACGTCAAACTTTTTCATCCTATCGTTGATAACAGTGCTTGCTAGAAAAGTTGTGTTGCATGCTACATTTTCTGCGACTTGGTCAGATGTGTGAAACAAGCAGTTATAGACGATCATTTTGCTGCTTGTTATAGAAAAGATGAATACTTACTAGAGCAATACTGCAAAACTAAAAGCATTTAAGTACTGGTTCCAACAAGTGCAAGTTTTTCACTTGACGCAGGTATACTGCAACTGCCGTAAGTTTAATTTTCTCTCCCTTTTCACTCTGAGGAGATTGCTTTGTTTAAAATCATATTATCTTTTACTGAAAACTTCTGATTTCAGGTAATAGCTGACGGGACGGAAAATCGTCAGAGTCGTACGGCTGTTTCCGCAAAATTTGCCACTTCTGCGACGCTTCGTCCTATTTGGAGAGGAATAAATAAAAAATAATGTTAGTCATGAGCAGAATTTGGTGTCAATCATGTATAGCCTAGGGTCAATCCAGGGATATCTAGAAACTCCATGGATATCTAGAGTTTATAGAATCCAGGGATCTGGAGTTTCTAGATATCTAGAGTTTCTAAATATCTAGAGTTTCTAGATATTCCTAGTTCAATCAAGTAAAACTTTAGTGTCAATCAAGTAAAAGCATTCAAGTACGGTAAAAGCATCTAGGGTCAATCAATAAAAGTATTGAGGGTCAGTCAAGTATAGCCTAGAATTAATCAAGTGGAAACGTCGATTTTAGTGAATAATTGCTTACTGCAGCTGATGAGGAAACCGTGGCCTTCGAAGCCAAGAGCATTGATCCACCTTGATCGAAAAACCTCAAATGGTGAAAAGCAATGAGAATGACCTGCACTAACTTTGGAATAGAAAAAAATGGACAAAATGCTCAAAATACGAGTGAATCCGGTGCAAAGTTGAGCTGAAACGTTTTTAGTTGCGTTCTGTACCGCATAGTATGCCGACGACCAAATTTAGACTTCGTTTTGACAAGCGTTATACTTGTGTAGCAGACAATTTATGGTCTGTACATGTATGACTCATAACTCCCATTTGCTGAGAATCAACAATGCAAAACAGCTCACTCTCATATTAAGAGAACTGTTGTTTGCTG
>JGI24159J19872_10000239_pt1 | contig 42657 bp, 31 predicted proteins | sample Ectturendosymbi4_FD_19872 | JGI IMG/M metagenome (IMG submission 19872) | reverse complement strand
ATAACTGACGAACCCATGTAGCTAGCCATACAGTTATGCCTAAAGCAGCTAAAAGGTTAAACCACCCCAAAACCATAAACAATTAGCTGTAAAACTGCCGTAATATCCACCCCTGCTCTTAAATATATATAACGCAAGGAACTGGCCTCCTTGTATAACACTATTGAGCTGATTAATGTTCTATGTGACATGATGAAACATATTTTTGACTGTTCCGACACGCCATGCAGTGCTTAGTGCATTTGGTTAACAATGAAACAGCAGCAAATGAGATATTCCCAACGCACACCAGAAGAAATGGCGACACGTTATATATCGACTTGAACAACAACTTTAGTCAATTAATTTCCACAAGTTTGTATAAATAAAATTGTAACAACAAAACTTTGGGCACAATCGCCCATTTCAATTTCGACTTTTGAGGCTCATGAGCAGGGCCGCCCTTAGCAAGTGCGGGGGCCGATTGGAAGCACTTTTGCGGGACCCCATTCAGTGGCGTGTGCAGAAATTTGAGGAGGGTCATAATGGTAAAATCATCTGTGATGTGAAAGAGCGAGGCCCGAAGGATTAATGCGAATCTAAGGGTGTTTTGAGGCATATCCCCCAGTTGCACCTCTCCAACAGAGACTTTCCATGTCCGTTCCATGGACATCTCCGGAACACCCAATAAATCCATGAGTTACTACACTCAGTACCCAGAACTGTCGTCAGAAACTTTCAACAGGGGTCATTACGTTTGTGCAGGGGGCTAGACATTCTGAAAATGATGAAACTCCACTGATTTACAGTGTTTACATTTCAATTTGGGGGGACTTGGAGCTTTGTTTGGGGAGGCTAAGCCCACGAAAGTCCCCCATGGTGACGGGACTGTCAATACCTTCTCTCTGACCAGGTAGCTATCGCGGGTACAGCAGGCCAATAGGCCATGTTTTAAATGAAATTAACAACATGCTTGATATGACCAGCCAGCAAAGATAAGATATCACACCTTAGCTACAAAACATCAACAAATGAAGAAGTGTGATAGCAAGCTCCCAATGGATTTTCAAACTTGATATTTTCCTATTACCTTTTTAGTAGAAAATTGTTTCTCTTACTTTCGAGTTGTTATAATGGAATTTCACCACTGTTAGCCCACCCATAGAAAATGCGTTTGGCCACCACCTAGAAAAATCTACTATTTCCCCCATGGAAAAATTCTTTCCCACGGCCACGCTCCTTTGTGTGTTGATCAGGGCTTATCAAACTTTTTACGCATGTTCCACTGTCCATCAAACGCATCATAACGTGACGCCTCATCGATGCTGGTGTAATAATACAATTTTACAAATAAGAAAATGTTGTTCAGTTTTCACTTGACCAAATCATTTTGGAGCCGTTTTTGGATGTTGGAGCCGGATCTGGAGCCAAAGACTTTAGATGTCTGGAGCCAGAGCCTGAAATTTGAGTTCCGGCTCCGCAGCCCTGCTTTAGGCTATTGCAGCCTACGATACAGAAATTTGCATTTGCTGGGATAAACTTATTTTTGTGCTTTAACATTAGGAAAGTTCCTCAGAATTTTGCCCAAATTTTAAGCCTCTGCGGATTTCCGATTCAATGGACATTATCGCCAAACTATTCACGTTCTCTTGTTGGATTGATGATCTCAAATAATTTTTAGGTTAGAAAAAAAACTTTTTTTCCGGATGCCACGGTAACGGGGATGTTCATGTAAATCTTGAGGGCAATAAATAAATTAGGAAAAGAGGCTGCTTTATCAGATCTCTACGAAGGAAAATGAATAACGAGATTTAAAGACCGACCAAACAACACGCATTTTAAATTAAGAACTAAACTTAACCTTCAGAAGACCAGTGGCAGTAACTATTGAAACAGCAAGAACCATCGAACCGTATCTTGCAGAAACGTTTAAAACTTGGCCTGCCAAACACGAACGCTTGCAATTGAAACAGAAAACAGCTTCAAAACTCAAGTCTTCTCTGTCTTAACTAGCTGCTATTAAAAATCTAGACTACACAATATCGAAAAACAATGACCACTGTTACAATTCCAGAACGACTTCTGATGAAAGAGGGTGTTAAAACCGCACAGTTTACTTTGATTTTCGTTGGCAACGGATCCTACCCTTAAAAAATAATGAGCCCCGTGCCGGCACCACACAAACAACTTCAATAGAAAGTGTAAGTTTGCGTAGGTCAGTAGGCGTAGCGCGGGGCTCCCTTTGGAGTGGGGCCCAATTGGAAGCAATCGGCTAAGGGCCTGCCCTGCTCATAAGCTTCCTAGACTCTCTTGGGACCTGAGCCAGCAACTTTGCTTATGGAATCATGATGCAGTTGATACAATTTTTATAATAAAAATATGATACTATTTTTTCGCACATTTGTTTGTTTCAGTTACTAATAGTTTAGTACCATGTTACAAAAGTGTTATTTTATTTTTGGATAACATTGGTGAAGCTGTTGTAGTTTATTATGATGAACGCTAAACGTAAACATTTTGCGACTGTCGTTTTCGTATAAAAATGTGTCCGTTTTGTTGCACTAATAGCTTGGTATCACACAGTAGGGTGTTATTTGTAGTGTTTATGTAATATACGCATTCAGATCTATCATTTGATATGCTGTTTGCCAAGGTTTATGATAAACTATTGAAGATGGTATTGTTGCAATTAGCACTAAATGTTATGTTTTCGTCGTCCAAGGTCGTTGACCCCTCAAGGTCATCACAGGTCAAATCCAAGATAGCTCCACCTCTGAAAATAAACTTTAGGATACATAGAATAAAATTTCATGCTTTTATCAAAATTTGCACAATAGGTTTGCTTACCGGCTGTACTATGAGTAAATTCGAAAAACAACTTGTTTTACGTGATAAGTGCTTCTTATTTTTTCTAGGTATGTTAACTTTCATACGCATAAACTATTTTATAATATTAACTATGATTTACTACCAGGGCTGCGTTCTATGAAACATGTTTTAATATTTTGTAATTTGCCGTAGCTACCTTCTAAATTCTGCATAGCCTCTATCGAATGCTGCAGCCATGAGTAAAATGACATTTCAGGTTTTTTCCATCCTGTCGGTTGGAGCTCATGAACGTGGAAAAGGACAATCAAGCAGGTCCTAGTCTCTCTGCAGATGTCAATTGTAGGAGCAGAGCATAGTGGAAGTTTGTTAGCATAACACGACCTAAAAAGTTTTCCTTAATGCATTCATAACTTTTGACTGCGTAACAGGGCCTTTACGCCGAAGAGGAAAATTTTGGAAAACACACAAGCAAATAACTCCAAAATTTGGAGTGCTGCAAAATGCCCAAGCGAAGAAATTTGAAAAAACTTTCGCACAAAATTTTGCCGCCACTCGAGATTCTATTCCTTTAGGCTTATATCCTCGAAAGCCTTTATGGCAGGGGTACTCAAATGGCGGACCGCTTGCTATATTGCAGCGCACAGACGAGTTGCTCTAGTAATCTGGTTCAAACATTTGTTTCGCCATAATGGTTTAACAATCGGTTGTCATTGCAATGTTCAACGTCTATCGTGGTAAAAATAATAGCATCAAGGCTAGGATATTGCGATGAAGCATTTTCGTGCTGAAACTATTGCAAATTATACAAAATTGTTTCTGCACCACAATGTAAGATGGTTGAGTAAGGCAAGAGTTATGCAGAGTTTTTGACCCATTAAGAAGGATTTATTGGTTTTTCTCGTAAGTCAACAAAATGTGAAGGCTAACGCATTTTCAGCTTTTAACGAAATTATAAATAGGCATTGTGGGATTTTGGCTGACATAATGTCACACCTCAATGAATTGATTGTAGAACTACAAGAAGAAAAACCCACCATTTTTTATTTTATCACCCCGGTTCGGGATTATCATGGCATTCAAAGCGAACATAATCATTTTCCGAAACTTTTGGAGCAAAATACAGATATGTTGTTTTGGAGCAAAGTAAAGAAAAAGAACCAGATATGTTCAGCTTATGGAAAAGTTGATGACCAACTTTCCGGTATGATTTGACCACTTTTCAAAACAAGTTACTGGTGTTTTTTTGAAGCACTTTTTAGTTACACCATTACCGAATTCTCAACTGAAGCAAAGACGCATGCAAATAGGTGGACGCGGCTAAAATTCAACTGGAGATAATCGAATCCCAGGAGAACGTTGCTGTAAAAGAATTATTTTATGCAGTGGCTTTTAAAAATGTATTAAATTTCAAGTCCAATGGAAATCAAAAAAATTAACAAGATACAGCTTTTGGACAACAAAAATGCGCAATTCTTTTCTATTAATACAATACAAATCCGGTGCTTATCCTAAATTTATAAAGCGATTTACATTCCGGATCCAATCCAAAGAAAATCGTTACAGTCAAGATCCAAGGCCAGTCCAATGCTCACCTCTGGTGTGCGGGTGACAGCTGTACAAGCGCATACCCAGGGTGGCCACATGAAAAAAGGAAACGGGAATCTAGTGATACATAAAAAGGCAGCTAAATCAAGCTAAATGGACCAGTTTCGAAATTTGGTTCACAAACTCAATGACGCGCGTAATTATCTTTCAAGTCTTTTTCATAATTTTGTCTTGATTGCAAGATCTGGAAAAGTAACGTCACGATTAGTTTGAGCGGGTGTGCACCGCACACTGGACACCCGGAGTACACACCCCTCATTTTATGATTGCACAACTGAGAACTTGTGGTCAAGGGAAACAATCTCGAAAAATGTTCCCACTTTTTGCAAATTAGCAGTGCAAATTCTCACGTTCACCTACTGCTGCGAGTCTGCGTTTATAAATATGAACTTCACAAAGATCAAAATTCGCATCTGTATGACAAATGAAAACCTTCAGCCCTGCCTTCTACTTGCTATCACTACCATGGAGCAAAAATTCAAGTATCTTGCAGGAAGCAGAAAATACCATTTCTCGCACCAGCAGAACAATAAAGAGCCCGACAATATTTGTTAATAACTATGTCTATATTTTTGGAATTTTCTTACATAAAATCCTATATAATATTCTCATTTCATGTCGTTTGTTAGAAAAAGCCAAGACATGTTACGTCTGTATGATTTCATGGGAGTGACCGGACCTCAATCTTTTTGTAGCCGGACCCTTGCTTAAAACAATTAAGTAGGCCTGCTATATGGTAAATCCGCGCCTGTTTGTACACTATAGAAAAATAGCAAGATAGTCGTTCAACGTCTAAACATTTTGCAGAGATACAACAAAGATGTATATTTATCGAAGCGTATGAAGGAGGTTGCGTAAGTTAGGGTGAGAGCTTTTCAAAACCATCACGCCACTGTAAAATGTCATTCTCAATCGGAGCAAGATCTGTAAATTCGTTTGATATACAAGACTTGCAAATTTTCTTAAAATAAAGAGCAAAGAAGCTCATCTTTTCCTTCCATCAGCTTTACCTCTCTTGTTTCGTAGGACTTCACACATTTCACTCCATACGAGACACACTATCCAATAGTCTTAAGATTTTTTCACCAGCCTGTACATTTTCCTGGAACATGCAAGTCACCAAAGAAGTCACTTGGGAAACCATCCGGAAAACGAGACAGTTACCGAGATCACGGTATGTTTGTTCACGAAAGCTATGTTGTCAGAAGATGATTTCCGTTTTAGAATAGAAAGAAAAACTCCTTATTTTCATACATGCCCTTGTCTATTTGTTACTTTAATGATCATTTCCTAGACTAACTTTTCAAAGCATAAAATATGCAGTATATTAAACCATTTCACCTGTCTCCTTGAATTACTAAGTCCCGTTGAACTGCCGTAGTAAATGTATACAGCTCCGCTGTTTGTTGTTGTTCGATATTCCATTGAGGCTCCGATTGCAACATCTTTGTAGCCGTCTCTGTCAATGTCCCCTAGAACAGTTATGGAAATTCCAAATCGAGCGTTGTCGGAAGTCGCACAGGATAAAACCTGTGGAATGTAGCTGTTTTTTGCCTGAAAAACATTTCAATTAAATTTTTGTCTCTCTTTTGCAATAGCCCTTTAAATACTTCTGGGGGCAGACTAACAACCGTTTTTATGTGGGATCCAGTTGCACATTACTTTTATCTACTCACTACGAAATGTCAATATATTTTCAAAGAAAATGCAGTGAAACTTATTGATTTTCGTGAAGGGTTAAAACAATGGCAAAACATGTTCTACTGGGAAAGGTGAAATCTTTAAGATCACACAGACGCATTCTCTTCAGCTGACGCCAGTAGTCCATGGTGACATTTAAAACAGTGGTGGATATCTGATATCATGTTTAGTAATTGTAACCAGAGTTGAATTAAATTTTTTCAGAAATGTGGAAGTTGTGCCGTGAAACGCTTGTTATGTATATAACTTAGTACCAATCGATCAAAATCGACTGTGGTTGCGCAACAGAACCTGAACAATCAAGCCTTCCAGAAACAGGGACAATTAGATATTTTTCTTGGGTAAGTCACAAGGATACTTGAGATGATATTGTCTACTTTGATATTATAGTATTCTACTTATACCTACTAGAAATGAAACGCTAAAATAAATAATCCCACACGCAAACGCACCATACACAGCTTTTACTAACTGAAAGCTACAGTTATATCCGCATAACTGAATCAGCCCCAATTCATAACGCCATCATTGAAATGCAGAAGGTGCAAAATCACAAACGTGAAATTACCTATTGCGTGCCATGATCTTGACCCCATAGAAATCACTCACTAACAGCACCCAACTCCGCGAGTTTTAGTGACGAGTTATAAGCGAAAATACTGCAAGCATTCAAATGGCAGATTTTTAGACACTTCGACATTAGTGGGGACTAGCTCACCGTCAGCGAAGGAACTAGTCTGTGTCCACAATTTTCCACTGTATTCGCTTTCCGTGTTTGTAGTGTTTATTCACAGTATTATTGGGAATAGTAGGTCGTTGAATATGCATTACCACTGGAAGGTGCTTTGTCATGCTATATTTGAACTGTCTGGCATGGAAAGCTAGGTTGAGAATAGAGTTCCGGTTTTTCATGGTTAGGAACTTCACTACAATGGTTGGTGCAGTAGCAGAAGTGGATGAGGCGATAGCAGAAAATGCTTCATCGCAGAGATTTTCCGTTGACGGCGATGAACTTTCGAGAATATGATTCGGTCGAGATTTGACGCGGAAAAGTGCAATATTTCGGAAATGAATGTACAATCTTTTCGGAGGTCTCACAAGTTTCACTTTTTTCTTTCAAAGGAATACCATGGAACAATAAGTTAAATCCCCTTGAACGCCGTTCATGCATGATTGTTGCTTTGCCATTCTCGGTTGCATGTAGTTAAGTTCAGTTTGTGGAAACTCCAGTCCTACTTTCTAGCTTCTCGATTTTCTCGTGGGCAACCTCTAAGTTTGTTTCGACAGCAGTGGTGCGCAGATTCAGACTGAACTCAATCTATGCAAGGCGCCGCTCGACTGATTTAAGCAATTGGAATATTTTATGCAGCGTGGGTTCGGCTTGTGGGTTCTGCGCAATCGGATTTTTTGAATGCTTGAAGGTGACATTCTCCATGACACTGCGGGCGACTGCTCTTACGAGGAGTTCCTTCCTGCTCGGCTGCCAAGACCCCTCTGCCAATAATTCTAACGACATGATTAGGAAAACTCAGAAACTATTCCCAAGTTCTACTCACCCTAAAAAAGAAACTTGTATGTCGGAAAAATTTTAATATTTCAAAACCAAAAATATACCCAACCAAAAAATGCGGGTAGTACGGTTCTAAGCGACACGAAAAAATCCGAAATTCCACCAGTAGCCTTTGTTGAGAGTCTGTACATCACCGATGTCGTGATGTGTTCGAAGCTGGTGGAAGTACATGCAAAAATGTAAATTCGGTTAAGACACGAATATTTGTGATTTTTTTGATATTTTTGTGAATTCGTGCACATAAGGTGTATTTTGCCCAGACTAGACAAATTCTTTTACGACAACATTTGGCAACCTGCTGCACATTATCGATAGAAAAAAGGAAAAACAAAGTGATTTCAAACATGTAGTGGCGGCAACGCTTGTTCTGAGTTAACGCACCCTTTACAAAGCTACAACAGGGTTTTATTGACACACTAATTTGCTATTGACTTTACGTCTCACAAGCGTAACTGGACTAAATTGTAACAGCGTTTTCTTGCCGTCAGTGGTTTATGCACTTGCGCCGGTATTGCTTATGCCAATTTAAAAAATGTGCTGTGGATGGTAGACCATATTGCGGGAGGAAACACTGGGTTGTCAAGACGCTTTTGCGCCAAAGGCATGATCAAATTAATTGCCAGTTTCTTCTTAAACAATCGCCGTTTCAAGGTGCAGTATTTTGCAATCTGCGCTCTTTATACAGAATGTAAGTATTAGCAACTGCTGCATTCAAAACACACCTTGAAAGCAAAAGCACTTTGACCCGAGGATTAATTTGCTTTGTCAAGCATTTTGTAAGGAATTTGTCGTTTGTTTGTACGAACAGTTTCCACATACGTCATACTGTAAATATCTCTCGAAGTCTGTCTATCGTCCAAACGCAGGCAACGAAGCAAAAAGCAAAACATTCGTTTCATCACTGGTGTGTAAGCACGTGCACCAAGCTCACGCATTTCCTGTACAAATAGAACATCACAAGCTTTGCAGTGCAAACTCAGGTGGACTCCTTCCCAAGGAAATGTATTGAACAGTAAAGTTTCTGCCTCTTGGCAAGTCCGAGAACCAACCCTTTAACGCCCGCGCCGTCCACTATAGTGGCCGGTAAACCTTTGATCAGCCATAACTCCTGAACGGATCGGGCTAGAAGGCCAGTCAAAACATCCCTGAATCATCGATACAGCAAGGAATCGAATGAGAATGACAAAAACATACCTTCGCGTTTAAAATTTCTGAGACAAATCCATATAGGCCTATGTCCTTTTCCCGTACTGAAATTTTGTCAAAATCCGGGAAAATGCGAAAAAACGTTCCCCGCATCCTGTCTAGCCTTTCCGATCCGGCTTTAGCGCTTCGTCGACCGCCGGAATACTCGAAAACAAGATCCTTTCGAAAAACGTCGATTTGGGCCGTTTTGGGGGAGAATTTGGGGGTCTAAATGTGTAGGTTGGAAAAATTGACTTCTAGATCACAGTTTGGGATCCAGAGACCCCACATTGGCGTTAATGAGGTGTTGAGTAGCTTAAAATGTTCTAGGAGCTATTCTGAAGCTTTAGAGACCTTGGGTAGGCTGCTAGCTTAAAGAGGTTGGGAAGTTATGGCCAAATTTAGACTCTGAAAACTGCTCGGCCACCTAGTGGATGTTTTGATTTTATTCCCAAATAAAATTTTCGTGTCGATATTTTGGCTGGAAATTTGATGGTATGTTGCAAATCACCCAAATACACCTTTTCTGCAAGTTTGATGGGGTTGGCGGGTACCGACTGCCAGAAAAGTGGGCTGAACCTCAAATTATCCCCGAAATCCAAGGTCTTTGTGCCCAATGATACACTCGGTGTCTTTCTAGCTCATTCCTTTCGGAAGTTATGGTCGCTCATAGGTTTACCTGCCACTGCAGGGGCCGAGGCGGGCGCAGTTTGGATTTGCTTCTCTTCATATTGATTTCATTGATCTGTCAAAGCAACATGTTTGGTTTCCTTATCAACATGTCTAAACGTTTTCGCTCCTGACAAGCAAAATTGGCTTCCGCTAGCTTCTTGTTGGAACACTTCAGGTGTACTTTGCCCAAATCCGGGGAATTACCTCTGTACCTGGCATACGCCAAGCTTCGAGAAGACTGCTGGACAGACCCCAAACAAAACTGAGCTACTGGAAGAATCAGCCTTAAACTGTCATTTTACGTATACCTGCATTAGCGCGCAGGTACACTTGTCCCACCTGGGCATAACGTACCTAAACATAGTTTGATAATAAACAGTAATCCAATAGGTGTTGGGTACATGAAAAAATTTAACGTTGTACGATGAGTGGAGTTTTTTAGCTAACTGTTTAAGCAGCAACTTTCCTGTCAAAATGGTCCAAGCAAAATGACAAAAGCCCAATTTCCCCCCACACCTCCAATATGGCCCCTCGGCTCCGCTTGTTGTGGCCCTGATTGTAGGCTGGGCACTCACTGAGAGTTTTCCAGTGCCTTGCATGCCTGCTGAATTCCTAATTGACAGAGGAGCTGATATTTATGACAACCTGCAGTAACCTTTCATTTGGGCACCCTGTTTGGCAGTTTCCTATGCCGGAGTTGTCGACATCCCTGCGTGATTTCGTGACAGGCAGAACCCTGAAATGTACTTCTTGTCGGGGCGTTTGAGGTGAACCTCTAGCCCAAGGAGCGCTACGGTGATTCTCTCAGTAAGTCGAACATCCTACCGTCAAATTGAGAGGATGGCACTCTCGCACATAGCTATTGCCGCCCTGATTGTTAACCAACATTGTTTAAAGAAAAATGTCAGTTTTAGGAAGCAAAACTTTATTTTTGTAAAAGTAGATGAGCGCTGGAACAAACGTTGTTCGCAATTGCTCAAATGTATTATGCTTCGGGTGAAACCGTACGCAATCAAACGAAAAGCGTTAAGTCTTGGGCAATGAATGCTGGCTGTAGAGTAAAATCTTCAGCTGCACGGCAAATGAAGTAAAGATTAGAAGCAAAGAGTCATTTCACGTGTAACAGTGTCGGCAGTTTGGGTTAAAATGCTACACAGAGGATGATCTATAGGGAGAAATTATAACTATCTTTGTGAAAATGTGATTATATCATCCGTTGGACAAACGTGCAGTGCGCAGACAAAGTTCGAAAGAGGTCAAAATGCATCAGGTATTGGTCAAAAATATTGCTTGTTTAGTAAAAACGCAAATATTCCGTGTCCCTACTCCCTATATCCCTTATTACTTTCAGGTTTGTAAATTCCACACTCTGAAAGTAGTTGCTTGCACATAAATGAAGATCTAATTCTTGCCCGAATGCAACGTTTTCATGCGATTCAAGCATGGGCGTCGGAAAGGGGGAGGTGGGAGCCTTGACTTTCCTGGATTTTGAAATTTGATCATTTCCTCATGAATGTTTAGTGGGAAAAGTTTATTTTATTAGTTTCGATTCGGCAAAGTGAAATTACACCGCTTTCTCCCCCCACACGTAAAAAAAACTTCCTGCGCCCATAGTATCCAGACATTTTTCGAAAGTAGCGCACTCGAGCTAGCAATCCATTTAACACTTTCCTCAGAAGTCAATATATCGGCTAGGACTTTTCCAGTAATTACTCGCCAGTCCCTAGCACTAAACAGAGGTTCAAACCCAATAAAAAAGCAAAAAATCTCCTAGCTTCGATAAAAAATCCAGGAATTTTTAGGTTTGAACTTTCATGAAGGTGGTGCTAAGAGTGGGTGGGAGTCAAGAGATTTTGGATATCATCGGAGCCGGAAAAAAATTTAAGTGGCAATTTATTTGCACTTTTCTTTTGAAAAATCTACGCAAAACTCCTCTTGTTCAGGCCCCTTGATCGGCCCTCTAGCGTTTGTGGTTGGAAAGTTATGGCCAAACAACGATAACTCATTACTCACAGGTAAGTTGCAACTATAGTTGTATTTACAGATAAGCGTACACGCTTACCCAAAGAGATGGTCCTGGACTTGAGCGGTTATTCATAAAAACAAAAACTCTTCCTTGATCGAAGCCAGCTGCATCACTGTATAAGGGTGCAGAAACAAGCAGGTCGTCATAAGAATCGTTATTGAGATCCGCTCCCAATAGAGAATGACCAAAATATGCTCCCAACTGCCACATGGATGTTGGAGGGTACAAAGCAAAACAGTTTCCGGAAGGTTTGCTCAAGGGATTAGCTGGGGTGACCAAGACCTGGCGATGCACAAGAAGAAAACTTTGTTCGCATAGCAATCCAAGTTCTGCAGTGACAAGCAGGATTTTCTCACACTTTTTGGCCGAAGCTTTTATTTTTCTCTAATTTTTAAGTAACTATTGCCTCAGACGTTGAAGGTGAAATAGAACACAAGAGTTTTATCACAGCCAGTAGTCACAATAACCGGTCACATATTGAAGTCGCTCTAAGTGGAAAACAAATAAGCATCAAAGCGCGGTTTGCGAGAATTCGGCTGAGACCAGGAGAGCTCAGCAAAACTTACAGAAAACGGGCATTCTGATAGCAATACCTACTTTTACCAAGCGTTTTTCTTTTTCAAAGCTTTGCTAATATACAGTTTATTTTTTAATGAAACTTTTTGACGTTTCTTTTCTGGTAGGTACACACAATCGGTCAAAGTTTTAGAAAGTTTTTGTTTTCCGTCACAGATATAAACTCACAGCTACCTACAATTTTCCAGTGCATTAATTGACGCTGCAGGCAATGTAATGCTGAGAAATGCAAAAGACGTTTCTGCTTTGAGATTGCTTCGGTGGATTACCTTAGAAAAACTTTTATTTTGTTTGAGAAGGTTTTCACGGTCTTTTTTGTAATAAGGTTGAGGATTTTGATTATATTCACGAATTGCAGCTCTTTGTCAGTGTGCAGAAGCAATGTAGTTCATAACATATATACGGTACTGCAGATAGAGGGATGTGGTTGGTCCAAAATTTAATAGATTTGCAGTATATTTTTTGATCTTTATTCGATCATCATAGCTTTTCAATAGCATTTATGAGATAATAGTTTGGTATCTTGTATTGGGTTGATTTTCAAGGATATAATGCCGCGCAGATTTATCGCTACTTAAGCATTAGGATTGCTACGAGATATTTTGTCAGATTCTTCTGACAGGAACAGTCTGATGATGATACGAATGATGTAGAAAATGAGGAAGTACAAGCAGTTTTGTCAGAAGAGGAATCCCCTTATTCCGATAATGACGACGTATGAGATTCTGGAACCGCTATTTCTCCGAATAATCTGAACACTGAAGCTCAGGAAGATAATGAGCAGATCTTTCCGGGTAAAGATAGGTCATGTTGGCAGGCTTTAGCCAAATTTAGCTGTTAGTGAGTGCTTGCAGCAGCAAAGTATAATGTGTTTTCCACCAGGTCCTACTGCGTATACTGCCTCTCGCATCATTTCCGACAGCCCTTCCTCATTGTTCTGGATTTTTTTCATCGTGCCTATGCTGAGAAACATCGAAAATGTGCTCTTGCTAATTCTCAGCGAGTTAAGGGTGATCTGAACTGGAGGATAGCTTTGAATGAGTTGGAGACGTTTCTTGGTCTTATTATTGCCGGACGAGTTATTACTGTTCAAACATTACCCATTCTCAGTATGTGGAATACAGTGGGTTGTGGGAATTTTCCTTATTTAGAAAATATATGCCTCGTAACAGAATTCTTGAGATGAGATTATGAAATACTTATGATTCGGCTTGAACTCTGAAAGACGAAATCTAAAAAATAATAAATTTTGTTTAGCCTCATCTTTGTGGAATCCTTTCATTAAAAATTGTTAAAAGGCATTCAGGCCTACGTTTATCAGCAGCTACTCCAGTTTAAAGCACGGTGCAAGTTTGTTCAATACTTCGCCGATGAACCTGATAAACTTGGAAAAAATTCTGCATGGCCGTTGACCTTGAAACTAAACATTTCTTCAGCGGTTTCCCAAAGGAGAAGATGAGAGCAGGCGTGGTGATGTGAGCGTGATGGCTGACGTAGTGGTGAACTTTATGATGCTCTTGTATATGAGAGGCCATAACGCAGCCAGTGACAATTAGTTCAAATCCTTAGAATATTTTTCGCAGAGCTTCAAAAGCTCTGGCAAAAGAAGGCTGCAGTCCTGTCGGTACGATTCGATTGAGCTGAACGGAAATATCAATCGATGAAAGAAACTTGCAGCCTACATTACACTACCATTGTCAAGTTAGCAGATGCACCTGTTGCTACAGTTACTATAAGTAAGTATCAGTGTAAGAAGTCAAAATCCGTAAACATTCTAAGTTCATTGCACTCAAATGTCGCCATTACGTCAGAGAATAACCTGAAAACCACAACGAAACAACACTTTTTCACAACGAAACTAGGGTGGGAGTCGATGTAGTTGACCAAATGTCCAGATGCTACCAGGATAAAGCTGGAAGCAGAAGTTGGCTGATCCATGTGTTTTATAATGTAATAGACATGGCACTCATAAATAGCTGAATTATTTACAAGCACGTTTGCAGTTCCAGCATAAGTCGCACAATGTTCATACAGAGAGTTAGCAAAGAACGGAGGAGGAGCACTCCAGACGAAAGGATACAAAATGAAAACAATGCTGCCGTTGAAGAGTGTGCTCCAACACGTAAAAAACAAAAAATCACATACACATTTTTTAGCTTCTTCTGGCAAAGACTGCAGACAGGGAACAACAGGTGTTTGCATGATTTGCAAAAAAAATTTATGTAGCAAATGTCAGACTAAACAATGTAAATAATAAAAGTCTTCGCTCAACTGTCGCAAAATGTAAAAAACAACAGTTACAACAGTTGAGCGAAGACTTTTATTAGTGTTTACTGTTTATCCTGTTGGCTGGTTCTCCAGCATGTAAACAAAGTAAAACTTGCACCTCTCAAAAAAACGTGTATTTCCCGCTTGTTTGGTTGTCTTTCAACTCTTGCCTTTTTTGTTTTGCTTGATTCGTCAGTAATCTGACGCAGTTTGTCATTTTTCATCGCAATTAAAAAAGCTTAGTTTAATGTTTCATTTATAAAACAGTGCTTGCGTCAGTTGACGCGCTTGGTAATTCGAAGTAGGTGCGAATCCCGGTAATGCTAGTGATAAGCAAAACAATGAAAGGGCTGTAATACTGGTTCGTGTGCTAGGGTTGACCCTTGGGATAGGCGTGACTGAGTCAAATCAGGTTTGCACTCAGGTCGAAATGCTGGCAGCATTCCCTCTGATCACCACCAAAGACAAGCGCTGGTGCAACCACCGCAGGTCTCTGGGGACACAACTCATGTCAAGGTCAACCAGTCTTTTGCGAGGTTGTTTGAGAAACGGGCCTGTGAACGCTCCACAGACACTGGTGGTCTTGATTTCAACTAGTTAAAATATGTAGGCATTTTAGAGTTCATTGTATTTGGCTTTTTGCAGTCCCAGCTTCTACTGCTGCAAAGCCTGCCTGAAGGCCGCTATTCCTCTTCTTTTTATTTATGATCGCTAAGAGTTTACCGAAAAAATATTTTAAAAACGGGTATACAATCCCTGCAGCAAGACGTGAATTTAGTGTCAAACGGAAAGCACTTTATCAGTCATCAACAAATCCCCGTTGCTCCCATGAAAATTTTTTTGTCGGTAGTGAAAAAAGCTGGACTCCTCTCAAAAAACTCTGTCCGAATTGTAACACCTGCGCTTGCTGTAAGCCACGAGCTGTAAATCATGATTTTAATTTTTTTTGGTATGTGTCTTTATTAAAACTCACTAGACTAATGCTTTCATGAATGGTTTAAATATAAATGTTAACCAGGTTTTACATGCTATTAACCAGTTGAAAATTGAAACCCGCGCTTATATTGAGTGTTTATAATCGATTTCTCCATCGGCCTAAAAAACGGTAACATGTAGAAAGTAATTGACGTGTCACAAAATTTATTGGCTTCGCCAACAACTTTGCCTATCAGTCTTCTTCTCGTTTATCAACTATCTGTACTTCTGCATCATCGCTGCGTGCGTCGTGCTTCTATGCAAGTTTCTATGATGCAGTGCGCATGGATTCTTGAAAGACTGTGTCAAGACGCAAGCGTCTACTATTGCCTTTCCTGTAATTGCGGAATTGTGCACTGGTCTCCAGGAGAATTTGGCCCGATTTATTTTCATTGTGAGAAAGCTGGTTGATGGAAAGGTAAATCGATATTTTTAATAAAACATTTTATCCAGCTACGCATGACTACGTTTTGAAAAGATTTTAATTCTCGGAAAACGAAGGTAGTGGGCCCAAATCATGCGTCATCGGCCCTGTGCGAGAACGCAACTGTATTAGCTTATATTTTTAAAAGTTAGTCTTTCCAAAGTGCAAATGCATGTAGTTTTATTAAAATGCACACATTTTTCATGAGATTAATTCATCATTTCTGTAATGGATCAGTACTGAGTTGAGCCGTTGTCTGGTGGTCTAAAATAACAGTTATAGTTAGTTTAAAAGGCATTAACCGTTTTACGAAAATGAAAATGCAATCTTTTCAAACTCACTGCTCCCTTCGAATGGTAGCGAGGCATTCCGCTGGCGATGTACTCCACAACTCCTCCAAAAAATCGACCACTTGCAGTAGAGTAACCTTGTGAAAAAAAAGCTGTACTGTCCATTTAAGTGCTTTCTGCTAACATTTGCAAGAGTTAATACTCTCTCAATATTAAGTGAACAAAACAAAATTCCATGTTTGTTGGCTCCTACTAAATTTTATTAAGTGTTGCATTACTTTTATTTCTTGTGTTTTGTTCCTTGTAATTTTTTATGTTTAAGAACGTGTGAGTTTGTTTTATATTACAATTTACATATTAGTCTTACAGGACACATTTGACAGGACATCTTGACCACATAACCGTATGCTTTGTCGATGTCAGCTACGGAAAAATGAAATAACCCTGCATACACAGTAAAGACTCTTTCTTTTGTTTTGGTATTGTTGCGATCGGAAAGCCCGAGCGGCATATGCGCAATGCTTCGCACTGTGGCAGCAAGCAGCAACAGAGTTCACATGCCATGGTCACTCTACTATTGCTTCTTCGCGGCACATATATGTATTGTTGTTCTTCGCGCACATCCCGTTCGTGGTGAATCACACATTCAACGCAACGCCACCGGAGAGGTTGCAATAAAATAATATCAAGTGTAGCGCTTGTTTAGTATCACTTACTACTTTCTTTGTCTTTCTGCATTTGTAGTTTACCCACTGTCGTCAAACTCATCTCTCTCCAACAGGCTTAAAATGATTGAGAGACACATTTCCATAGGTGTTTCGATAGGTGTAGGAGCAGGCAAATTTTGGGGGTGCGAAGAATTTTCGCTCGAATTTACCCAAACCTGCCCCCAAAAAACTTGGGCAACTTTTTGTGCATGAAGTCTGTATTTCGAATGACCTCGAAGAAAAGGTCCTCATGTGATTTTGGGCATCATTTTTTCAAATCAAAGCACGTTACGCAGCATTTTTACTCCCATTTTTAGGGTGTTCGCCTAGATTTTCAGAGATTATATGAAGGTTTTCACACATTTTTCCCGTATTTGCACGGATTTCGCCCGGATTTTCAGGAATCTTTCCAGGATTTTCACTAAATGAAAAATTTTAGGGGTGCACTTGCACTCCTGCCTCCGACACCATTGCACGTTTCACAATGTAGAAACATCTTTCATGATTAGAAGCAAAGCTGATGATTCCTAATCAAAACCAGTTTGCAAGAGTAAAAAAATTAAAAGGTAAAATGTTATGGCAAAATAAGGGTTTTGGGTTATCTTTGCTAAGGTCACAGTTCAAACAAAAGAAAATTTTATTCAAATTTTGAAGAAACACGATTGAATCATTGTGGATAAATTCATTGTTTGGTGGATGATAGATGCATAACACTTAGGTTCACCTGTTTTACAAGCTTCGCGACTTTCGGTTCTAGTTTTCTCATCCTGTTGGGTTGGCGTGGTTAAAATTTTACATCATGTTTTGTATACGACACGGGTCTCTCTCACTGATGCTGCCATATGCATCATTTTAACAAATGAGTCTTTGTTCAACATAGTGATATCGTACGTTATTTTTCAGTCACTGTGATTTTCTATTGTGCAAACACAACTGCATTTCATATGCCTGACTGGAAATTTTCGGAAAGGGATCGTCAGGTTAAATTGGGTTGCAAAATGGGTCGCTGCATGAAAAAGGTTGAAAACCGCTGGTTTGTGGTACAGCATTGTCATTTGAATTTTTGAATGTATTATTAGCTTGCCAAAAAAGGCGAGTGTTGAAATTTAAATCAGAAAGCTCAAAATAAAGAAAAGGTACACGATTCTTTAAAGAAATGTATTCCATTTATGTTTTTTTTATTTATTACAAATTCCATTTTGCTGGTGTGCAGTCTTTAGTTATATATTGCAGAGAATCAAGCTTTGCTTCTTCCCCATCGAATCTATAAGCAAAACGCCTTAACGTCCATATGAAAATGCTCATTGTTATGTCTGGAGGAAGCTTTTTCAATTAATATTAATGTTGGCCTGCGTTTTGGCCCACTGGTGTTTGAGTTTGATTCTCTGACATAGAGTAAAGTGTTTGAATCTGTCAAACATGCATCCCATTCACCTAACAGTAAATGAATAAATACATCAAAACTATTTCATTAAACATTCATTGAAAAAAATTGAAGAAAATCGCGATGTATATCATAACGTTTGACAGTTACGACAAAATGGTTACAATTTTTAAGAAACATCCGATAAAATTTCAAATGTCAAGTTTTAAAATCTATTTCCTCATATTAGAAACTTCAACTAAGTTTTGATTGTTATAAGTACACCACTGAATTGTTATTTTGATTTTAATGGACCGTACGCACTATGTCCTTCATGACATCAGTTTTCAAAATACAGTTCCTTGCAGCCTTGCACTAAAACTACTGCAGAAATAAGGAACATGTTCTAAAAAATCATGTTTTATTAACTACAAAAGTTAAAATAAAACTGAATTGGGGTGTTGTAGCTTCGTCGTGTGGCTTCGTTGTGGATTTTGTATTTTCAAAATAATTATAGCATGAGAGGAATTGACAGACGTTTTAAGAAATAAACACTTGCAATTATAGTGGGAACCTTTAAAAATGCTGCTGTTGTTTTGAGCATAACTGTACAAGCTGGTTAGCCAAAAGACTACTGGTAGACTATTTTCACTTCCATAGCTACTTTGTAAAAAATAAGGCAAAAATAGGTCAAATTTAACTAAGACGTGAAAAACCATCAACAAAAATCCCTCAAAGTGTGTAAGAAGCTTCAAAAATTTTCCAAACGTTTCATATTTCGGAAATCTGCTCAAAAGTTGAAAACAATTCTATTGACTAACATTTTTGTAGTGTAGGCATTTTCGCTTAATAAAGGCAAAGATGCACTTCTGTTTCGAAGTGCGATGATGATTTTCTTGGCTCCCAATCTTTGTCGCTATTTAATTAAAAAATATTGAAAAATTGGCAAAGATTGAACGAAAACACTGAGATATCCAAAAAATAGTTAGGTGAATGCTGTTTCCTAGCAAATAATGTTGCATGTCTACAGCTATGATCACTGGTAAGGATTTGAAGAAAGCGAAAGTATCGTTGTTTTGTCAAATGTTTCCAACTTTTTGATGGATGGACACGTTAAAGAAATTAAGGCCAACCACGATGCTTTCAAACAGTATTTACATCGTAGTTTGCCGAAACGTCGTATTCCCGCACATATGCAATGTCTTCTCTCTCGGCATTATTGGTTGTGTCATTTGGCAGGCCGTGGTGAAACCAATATGCCGATATAGTCAAAAATTTACCAAAAACCTGGAAACAAAGGTTTTTCTTTGTTTGGTGTGGAATTTTTAATTAAAAAGAATATTTAAAATGATTGTGGTCCAGTTGATTATACTGCAAATATACTGAGTGGATAACTGCTTCACACTTAAAGCACTAAAAAGAATATTCAAAGTCTGTTAAATCAAATCCATGATATTTATGTAACTTTTTCTCTTTTTGTGTTGTCATAATAAGTGGGGTAGGAGGACAGATGCCTTCACGTGCCCCCCCCCCGTTGCGGCATTTCTTGAAATGCTTACCAAATCTTTTACCACGAGAGCACCACTGCTACCCGTTCTGGATGTGTTCAGCGTGGGATGGGTCATATCACGCCCTTCTCAGGGCACGGCAGCAGAAATGCTGCCGAAGATAATCCACGACCCAACATGCTCCAGCTGAACACCGAGAGGCTCACTGCAAGCAAGGTCTCTGTCAATGAGCAGCTAGCTTTTAACAAAAAGGCCCTCATCATCGTCCTGCAGGAGACCCACTGTACAACTGCAGACAAGCTATTGATTCCGAACTTCACACGAGCTGGGTCAGTCCTAAGCAGGAAGCATAGCCTTGCCACGTTTGTCCACGAGCGGTTGACATGGTCACTGGTCGATCAGTCTGCAGAACAATCAGAGACTGAGTGGTTGTGCGTAGACATCGCAGGATATAAGATCATTAACGTCTACAAACCTCCACGCTCACGATTCACACCAACGGCCATCCCGACGTTCCCACACACCAGTCTGTATGTTAGTGACTTCAACTGCCAACATGTCAACTGGGGTCACAACAAAACATCTGACGGTGAAAGCCTGGACTCCTGGGCAACATCCAACAACTTTGAACTGTTGCATGACCCAAAGGAAATAGCCAGTTTGACCATTCTCACCGTTTGAAAGTCGGCACCATCCCGGACCTGGCCTTCGCGAGTTCCAGCCAGGACAGTCGACTGCCGGACAGACATTTTCTAGGAAAGTGTACCCGGTCACAACATCGGCCCTCCCATATAACGCCACCGAGGCTCAGGGTTGCTGCCCACAGGGATCCGGTGAAGCTTAGAAACTTTCGCAAAGCTGATTGGTAGCGCTTTTGCCTCCTCACAGGTGAATTCTTTGAGAGATTGCCCCCTCCGGACACTTTAAATATATATTAAAACCTACTATCCGCGGCCAAACAATGCATCCCACGTGGCCGTCGGAAGAACTATGTACTATGCTGGGACCAAGAGTGCGAGACCCTCTGTCGCTCTTTCACCCGAGCCCCAGTAGGGGTTGACTCTGATAGAGCTACTTCGTCCCTACTATATCGACTAGAACAAAAGAAGCAGGAGTGATGGGAGGAAGCTGTTAATTTCATCGACTTTTCACATTCTAGGTACAATGCGTGGAGAACCATCAACAAACTTACTGGCAGGTCTGGACACTCCTTTCGCCTGTGCCCCGTCTCAGCAAACTTCATCGATTCGCAACTCATGAAAAAGGGGCACACAGGACTGGCGGTGGCGAGTCCACCAGGCTTGTCAAGAAGCAACTGTCCGACATATGGAGGATTCCAACACCTGAGGGTCATAGTATCTCTGAACCCTTTAGGTCGAAGGAGCTTGCTGCTGCCCTCAGACCTCTGAAGCCACGAAAATCTCCGGGATTGGATTCCAACTGCCAGGAATTTATACTCCACGCCGGGTCGGCTCTCAAATTTTGGTTTTGCGACTTCCTCACTTCCTGCATGTGCCAACTCAAAATTCCAAAGATCTGGAGAAGAGCACTAACAGTTGCGATCCCTAAGCCAGAAAAGAAACTGGGGGATCCAAAGAGCTATCGTCCCATATCTCTGTTGTGTGTCCCCTTTAAAATCCTCGTGTAATTCATCTAAGTTCGGGTTGAACCAATCATCGACCCATTGCTCCCACAGAAGTAGGCCGGCTTTCGACACGGGAGGTCCTCCTTAGACCAGGACACCCTGCTGACACAGGACATCAAGGATAATTTTTGGTGTAAGAAAAAGACCGGAGCTATGTTTATCGACCTCACAGCAGGCTACGACACTGTGTGGCACCACGGCCTCGCCTGCAAGCTGCTGCGATTGCTGCCCGATAGAAACGTGGTCCACGTGATCATGGAGATGGTTGGAAACCGCAGCTTTGCCCATACCACCGGAAACGGCACAAGGAGCAGATTGCGAACCCTCAAGAACGGCATTACCCAGGCATGTGCCCTGTCGCCCCTTCTCTTCAACATCTACATCTCTCACCTGCCAACCACCATCTCCAGAATGTATGCATATGCTGACGATCTAGCAATCATGCATGCTGATTGAGGCTGGAAGGTAGCAGGTGTGCTGAGCAAGGACATGGCAACCGTAGGTGACCACCTCCAGACTTAGAAGCTAAAGCTCAACACTACAAAAACGGTATCGACAGCCTTCCACCGTTAAGGTGGAACAACAAGGAACCTAAACGTGAGCTTAATGTCAAATACAACAACGAAATCCTGCCCTTCTGCTCCGAGTCCAAATACCTTGCAGTAACGTTAGACAGGTCGCTCACGTATCGCCGACACCTTGAGTCACTTAGCAAGATTCTGATATAACGCTTCGCGCTGCTGAGGCGGCTCGCTGACTACGGTTGGGGGGCTGGAGCAACAAATTTGTGAACGGTCACCCTAGCCCTGGTTCATTCAACCGCACAGTACTGCGCGCTCCTGTCTGGTGCCACAATGCTCATACCCGCCTTATCGACCCCGCCATCAACGACACCTTGCGAACTGTGACTAGATGCCTGCCCCTTACAACAGCGGACAACCTTCCAATCCTCGCAGGCATCCAACCCGCTGAGTTTCGTCCCAGTGGAGCCACACTGTCTCTGGCAAACCGTGCCATGGAGCCTGGACATCTGCTCCGCTCAGCGCTCACCTCTCCATCGAGTGCAGATGCACGGCGTCTCAAATCAAGACACCCATTTGTACCCGCCGCACAACAACTCATGAGTTCATCTGACAACAACAACATATGTGCGGCACACTTTCATCTTAAACAACGGCACTCCCCCTCCCTGAATGACCCTCCCAAGAAGAGTTTTGGTCCGGCTTAACCGCCTCCGCACCGGTGTCGGACGTTTCCGCTCTTGTTTGTACAAATGGGGTATGGCCTCCTCTGCGGCCTGTGAGTGTGGCGCAGAAGAACGAACCGTCGACCATGTTGTCCTCCAATGTCCAATTCATCGAACTCCTCATGGACTACACGGCCTGACGGTTCTGGACAATCAGCCAATCGAATGGCTGCTTATCTCCTGCCCCGAGATCTAGTGCGGCCAAGCTGTGGTTAGAAGAACTGGCTCAAACGAAGGAGAAGAAAATCATAAGAAAGCAAAGATAACAAGCCAGAAAAGTAATTAAAAACGGATTACAGTCATTTGCAACTTAAATTCTTATTGAGAAATGACGAGGGTAGAACTGCATTAATTGTCTCAAAAAAATTTTTGAAAACTTTTCTTCAGTTTTATACTTCTGTCAAGCCAATGACAAAAACTTTTTAGCCTGTACCAACAATCACTCACGGCTGCCGGTCAAACATCTGAATAAGCATAAACACTAAGATTTTTACAAAATCACAAAAAACTTGCCACCCGGACGTGTAAAATCAGAAGACAAGAACTTCTCGAAAATAAGAGTTTTCAGTTGTATCTTTGATTTATAACCGACTTTGTGGTTGTGCTATTCCTTCTCAGTGCATATTCACGAGTGAGATCGTTTTCTCAGAGCTCAGATGCATGATTAACACGCCAGGAAACTAAAAGCATGCATGCGAAAACTTGAAAATATAAATTAAACATACCTACAGTTTTGCTGAATGTCAGTTTTCTGCAATTCTTGTTGCAAAAAAATGCAAATACCACTTTTTGAAATGTAATTCTCAATTTAAAAGTGCAACTCAATTTTAAAGTCATAATGCAAGATTTGTTTTGCTTTATCCACTCACCAAGGTATGAGTCTTTCAATTGCGTTAAAGTGTCATTAACAAACACATTTTGGAGGTCATTCAAGTTATAGACAGAGATATTTTTGGTTTGCAACACCCCACCAACAATGGCGTACTCAGCAATAGATCCAGCCCTGTCGTAAGATCCTCCAGCCCCAAAAACGATGTGTCCTGAGTTCTGAAAAGAATATGCGTAAGAACAGAACAAGTGAAAATTTACTTAGTTACATTTTAATGATCAGATGCATCAGGAAATTCTCATCAATATATCGCTTGTTTTTAATGCTTAAGCAAAAAACAGGTAAAGATTGCTTAACACAAGACGTTTGCGTTGATTTTCTGACATTCTGCAAGTCTTAAACTTTTTACCTGTGTTGTGTGAGACGACAAACCGAGCTGACAAGCGGTTAGTTCCGTAGTGACGTTACTGACAGAGCCTGAAACAAGTGTGAAAGGTTAACCGCGTACACTGAACAAATCATTGGTTAGTGGTGTTGTCTTATGAGATACATTGTTGGTATTGCTGCCTCTGTTAAAAGCTGTTGTGTAATTGAGTATAACTCATATGAAATTAGTCATATTTAAATATTTTAAGGAAATGTTTTCATACTGTCTTTAACTGTTTCGTTTTTGTGAAGTTTGTAAAGCAGTACTAAACGTCAAAATTTGTGAATGCTTTGTTAGATAAACTTCTGTATATAATTTTGAAAAAGATTCAGAACGGTTGCTTAATTTTAGTTTGATGTAAACGTTCTAATTTGTACAAAAACAAATTGAATGCATTTCAAACGACCTCCAAATAATTGTTTTGTTTTTTAAGAGGCACACGATGAAGGCAGAAGGGTGACGGCGCAAGATCCGAGGAGATCTTGAAGCGTTTCCCGGTTCTCAACAGCCTCTAATGTTCTGGTGACTCTGCACCAACAAGTGATCAATTAGCTGAAATATGTAATCCTGCTGCATAAACTTCGACCAATCGACCATCCTCCGGGTCCATGTTCAGTGTGTGTGGCCAACAGAACTTGTCTTGCCAACCTTTCGCAAATTCAACCTTCTAAATTTGCAAAATGAAGCCTTTGCCTAAGGTTTAATCCATTCATATCAAACACCACTTTTAACCTTCGAGCGTTGTTGCTGCTGTAAGGGTAATTACTTTCCTCAGTTTGTTTAGGATGGAATCGAGGTTGTTATAGTCGGTTGCGTACAGCACTCGTGATGGATCGCCGGCTATGACTTCCAATTCAGCTTCATCTACACCACGTCCAACACCTACTGCCACCAATATTATGTTTTTCAACCTTTAAAAACAACGCAATAAATATTTAACTATTACATTGTACGCAAACAAACATCTAAGCCTACTACGAACGTTGAACTTGTAAAGAAACGCAAGGAAACGCGAGTCACAACAGATTTTGAGGCAAATATATGACTTTAGCAGTGAGACTTTCATTTTGCTGAAACATGAAGGAATCTTGTTCATGGATATGAACTTGAAAAATATAGAGTCAATGCGTTGCAAACTGTATAAACATCTTGAAGGCAACAAACACAATCATAAATATAAAACCTAGCTGCGTTTGATGAATTCTCCACAGAACCTCCTCCATTAGCTTGGCCGTCAGTTATTACAATCAGCAACTTTGGAACATTGGTTCTTCCATACTTGTTGAATTCATCAACTGCTGCATCTATACCATTCGGGGTTCTGGTAAAGCCTCCATAACCATAAGTTGTCAGGGACACTTTTTCTGCGTATAATCAAGATCTATGGAACATTTTGTGCGTTACATAAAATCTTTTGTTTCAGGTATCAAAAAACATTGACATAACTTGATTTTTCCCTAGTTTCAAAACTAGCGCAAAACTTCTTAGGGTTTTCAAATAGGACACCTGGGTTTCGATGTCTGCTTGTCATTCAACAACGACACTTCACATTTATCATCATTAATGCTATCTACTGTACTTTTGATTCGTAAAATTTGCTTATGAAAGCTAATTTCTAAACTGTTTTGAAATTATTTTTAAGGTCTGTTGCTACTGTAGCTTATCAATGTAATCAGCTATAAAAATTGTGACTGAGCTTGTAAAACCACTGCTATGTTTTTCGTTCTTATGCTGACTTACCATCACATCAAAAATGGATCTATTACCGTAAATGCACAAAAGTTCAGGAATACAAACTACTTCACACTGTTGTCTGTGATATTTGCGAAACATCAGTGATGCACTGATGTCAGTAACCTACAAAACCAAGGTTCGGTTCAAACTTCGAAAGTGCGACCATGACTTGTTGAAAGACGCGAGATTGTTGCATTCCAATTAAGTCCGACGAGTATGTTCCAATAGGAAGAAGCGTCCATAGTTGCAGCAATTTAATAATATCTAATTTTTGTAATTTCACTCTTGATATGCCAGGACCGTCGTACCACCTCAAGGGAGGTCGATTATTATCGGAAGAACAAGAAAGAGTTTGATGACCGCGTTAGTCACTGGCTGAAAGAAGCAACGCAAGAAGTGCGAAGTGTATCTAAGCGGTCCTCGAAAGGTGTACAGAGTGGATCTGAAAGGTCATCTAAACGTGGCAGTAAGTCGCAGTCTGTCGATGCAACGGAGCTGCGTTCTGTCTCTGTCTCTAGCTCGGTGCGAAGTGAAGTTTAAAGAAGTAAGGTCAAGATAGACTCGCTCGTCTTGCAGCGGAACAGGGAGAAGCGAAATTGCTCGAGACTTCCGAAAGAGTACGAAAGGAAGCTCTAGAACGTGCGGAAAAGGCACAACTGGAAGCTGACCTGCTGGTAGCGAAGGCGCAAAGAGAAGTCAAAGAGCTTGCTGCTAAGTCACAAGCACAAGCGGCTAGAGTACAAAAGGGACAAGAGACAAATGCCCGAGAAGCAAAGCGAAAGGCCGCAGAGTTCGAGGAAAAGGCTCGACTGGAAGCAGAAGAACTGGTTGCCCCAAGCTCGACAAAGGGCGATGGACGCACAAAGAGAATCAGAAGCTAATGCACGAGAAGCAAAGCGGAAGGCCGTCAAGTTTGCGGAGAAGGCTCGACGGGAAGCAGAAAAGCAGAACACAAGGTTCGGAACATTGAAATGGAAGCCGAAAGAGTCCGCAGTGATAAAAGGAGATAGTTGCAACTTGCCGAAGCTGAGGCTCAAGAGTGGGAGCAACAATCTGCCGACCATGCATTGCGCAATAGTAAAAAGAGCAGATCTGTTAAATTAGGCTTACCCGCTTCTACCCCCACGCATCAAGATTGCGTGAGTTCAGCTTGAATCCTGAGGCTACTGTGTTTAAGATGCCTGAAGTGACTAGGCCAATAGAGACTCAACCTTTGATGCCGCCATGGAATGCGCATGGTTATTGGTCGGAGCACATGCGATCCGTCATTTGCCGTGCCAGGATATGTATCTGGTGTACAACAGCGGTTCGATTNTTACGATACGCACCTAGAGTTATTTCCGGAGTCACGGGCAATAAACTCTGATCCTTGGGATCGCTTAGTACAAGAACGTTCATTGCCTAGGCCCATCATGACAGAGTTTGACGGAACTCCCATGAACTATCAATCATTTGTGCGTCAGTTCACAGCTTACATAACAAAAAAAACACGTAAATGGACGATATGAGACAAATGTTTTGGTTACAGCATTGCAAACCCGATGTTCGTGAAAATATTGAGCGTTTTGAATTTATTTAAAGATCCTAAAGAGGGTGACCGACTAGCGTGGCAAACGCTGTTTGAAAGGTATGGACAGCCACACATAATCGCGCAATATTGTGAGCAGCATCTCAAAAGGGCACCAGAGGTGCAATCGCATGATCCCGAAAGTTTAACGAATCTATCGGTTTTAATGGACAAATGCTTCACGCCCATGCAAGGGATTGGGCGTGTCTCTAGCGTTGACTCAATCGAAGTAATGCTAACTGTGCATAAAAAGTTATCAGTTTCTTGCAGGAAAAATGGGTCTTAAAGTCATCTGAATTAGAGCGGCAAACAGGTCGACGAGCAAAATTTATTTGGCTACTTTCATTGCAGAGGTGAGTACAAACGCCAACTCAATCTTTCGTAAGGCCTTGTTTCCTGCTGTGGAGCGTCGATTGCCAAGGTTAGAGGGAAGGTGTCATCGCACAACATGGTAGTTGCAACGTCCGAAAATGAAAACGCCGCTGCGGCGGCGAGCACCAATAGCGGTGAGGAAACAATATTTGTCCGTGCTGCTCCGCACCACATCATCTGATTTAAGTGTAAAGTGTTCGCTGAATTGACGTCTCGCGAAAGGCGCAATCTCGTTCGCGTTAAAACGTTGTGCTTCAGATGTTTACGCAGCTACCACTTGATCCAAAACGGGCTGCAGCGTGGAAAGCTGGGACAAAAGGATGTCGCATCATAACCTGCTTCACGATTCTAAGCCGTCACCGACCGGAGGTTGTGTCAAAGAATCCAATCGAAGTGGAAACGGTGACTGCAGCACAACTGAGACGACTATGGCCTCGAGTAAGCGTGTCTCAGTCTAAGGTGAATCTTAATGTCGTGCCTGTTGTTCGTTATGGCGGGCAGGGAGTTACCGTTTACGCATTTTTAGATTGTGGTTGCAACGCAAGTTTCTGTCACGGCAAACAAAGAGAAATTCTTCAAGCGACCGGACGTCCTAAATTTCTTACCGTTAATGCGCTCACTGATAGCAGAAAGTTAAACAGCGTTGCCATAAAAGTCTCTGTTCGAGCAGTAGATGGCAGTGAGTGGATCAGTCTCGAGGAGCTTGGTGACAGACGAAATATCGGTAAAACCGAACACTCTACCTTCGAAAAGAGTTCTTAACGCTTTTCCACACTTGCGCAACGTTCACTTTCCGACAATAGATGACGGCACAATAAGCTTGCTAATTGGGGCTGATGTGCCCGAAGCACTGCGTGTACTTGCTGTTCGTCATGGTCAAGGTCGGAGTCCAGATACTATTAAGACACCACTCGGTTGGTCGCTGGCGGGACCGGCGTTCGAGGGCCCGAGTCGGGCAGGCGAAGTAAACGTGGAAGCTGCGAACATTATGTTTCTCCGAGATGAATGATGTGCTAATAATGGGGATTTAGATGATCAAGGAGGCCTAACCTCTTTTTCTCTGTTTCAGCTGACGTTAGAAACGGTTTGGTTCTATGATGGGCATTACCAGTTGCCACTTACGTGGAGGTACGACCATCAGCTTCGACCGGACAACCTGAAAATGGCTCAGAAACGTCCTTCTGGGTTGCAACGCCGTCTGGCAAAAGACGCGGATATGCTATTGCAAGTACGTGGAAAGGATGCAATCGATTTTGGACGCAGGATATGCCGAAGAGGTACCTAAGATGAAATTAAGTCTTCAGGTCGTGTATGGAATTTGCCACATCACGGTGTGACTAATGAAAGGAAGCCTAGTAAAAAGTTGTGTCATTTTTTATTTTGCCGCCGTTCATAAAGGCCTGTCTCTCAACCAAGTTCTAATACAGGGGCCAGATCTGGTCAATAATTTGGTTGGTGTGCTGTTACGAATCCGTAGAGAATCGGTTGCATCGATAGCCGATATTGAGTCAATGTTTCAACAAGTTTATGTCGCGCCACGTAATTGAGACTGTCTTCGATTTTTGTGGTGGCCTGGGAGCGATATATCAAGGGACCCTGTTATCTACCGAATGAAAGTACATCTGTTCGGTGCAACCTCTTCACCTCGCTGTGCAAAGTTTTGCTTACGCAGAGTTGCGAAAGATTTTGGTGCTGAGTTTGAGCCTGTCGTAGCATCGACTGTGGAACGTTCATTTTATGTCGATGTACTGTTGACCGGTGTGCCTGATGTAGAGAATGCGAAGGTTCTGGTTAAAGGATTTTGTTCCATTTTGTCAAAGCTGGGTACCACTTAACGAAATGGTTATCTAATTGTCCTAACGTTTTGCAGAATTTGTCACAGGATAAACCTTCCGATCCACGTCAGTCGTACGGTTTCAGTTATGTTCAAGAGAGCGTTCTCGGAGCCCAGTGGAATGATCGCGAGGACCAGTTTTGCTTGTTGGTCAAGCTGCACATGAATCCGTGTACGTGTCGCGGGTTGTCAACAGCAAATTCCCTGTTCGATCCTCTCGGGTTTGTAGCGCCAGTTGTGTCAGAGGCATGTTGTATTTGCCGCAGCTTATGTCAGCAGAAGTTTGAATATGACGAGCCAATGCCGGAGAGAACTGTGAAAATGGGGAATGTGGTTGTCAAGTCTATCGCAACTGCAACACGTAGCAATTTCGCGTTGCATCGGTCTCAGCTCATATGGTGATATGCAACGGTGCCAATTGCATTATTTGCAAATGCATCCACTCTTGCTTATGACGTTGTGTATTTCTTGCGTTCCGTAGATAACGAAAATAACATCTTATGCTAGTTCATAATGGATATGTCTCATCTAGCTCCTCAGGATGAAGTCTCAATCCCGAGGTTGGAGCTCATGGTAGCAGTTTTGGCCGTCAAACTAGACATGACGGTAAAAGAGGAACTGCGATTGGATCTGCGACCTTCAATATTCTGGACCAAATCCTCGATCGTTCTTCAAAGTATACGAAATGATCGTAAGCGATTTCCTATGTTCGTTGCCGGAAGGCTGGCCTTGATTTGCAAGCATACTTGCGTGGCTAGTTGGAAGCACGTACCATCGGAACAAAATCTGCCCGATCTGCTTTCGCGAGGTGCTACAGCAAAAGTTCTTGGTAAGACTAAAATGTGGTTTAATGGCGCGGACGTTTTGTCAGAGGAACCGGCAGCTTGGCCGAAGAAATATATTGATTGTGAAGTGCAGTGACGCATCCAGACCAGGCGTTTGGTGGGGCAGTCAAATAAGGGGCTCCAAAAAGTCTTCACTTGTTTAAATACCCCAGGTTCCCTGCGACAATCGTTGGGTATCACACAAGTGGTTACCTGTTGTAGCCGAAGAAAATGGCTATTTTTGTTGCTCGAACTATTGAATCTTTCAGTGATTCACCACAGTTTTAAATCACCTTTCATCATTAATTCACAAAAGTTTGAAGCACGTCCAAAAAGATAGGTCCTATTTTTCACAAGCTACACAAAACTGAAAACGGTATGGGTGTCCCAAACAATCTTTTATGTCTACTATAGGTATTGGAAAGATATACACAGTGGTCCCCAACCCTTTTGTAACCGCGGGCCAGTCGTTGCTTGACAATTTTACCGCAGCCCGGGAGTACTCTTGCAACACTGTTTATATTAGAAAGAATCGACCAATCACATACCCAGAAAGCGAGTGGTGTCACCACCAGTATACATTCTGTAATTTCGCGTAGCAGGGCTTGAGGACCACTGCCCTAAGCATGCTGCGCGCTAGAGTTTGACGCTGTTTTGGATATCCGCACATCGGAAAAACAATGTCTGAAACGTATTCCGAACTGCTTAGAAGTAGAAGCTTTCTTCTTACACTAGGAAGTGACAACTCATGTTCTAAGTTAGGAGTAGAATAAATAACAAATTGACGATCACATTTCCAGACGAAGGTTGTGCAGTTACATGCACATGAAAAGCATATTTATTGCTGAATCGGCAAAAACAAAAAACAAATGATAGACATTTGCTATGACATTACTCCCATTTTAGGTAGCTCTGCTGGCTATTATGAAAAACGATCTCATAATTGCTTGATATGCTCAAACGGGGTTGAAAGCATATTGCTTTAAAATACATTTAACGCCACTAATATAAGAATAATTTCAATCAAGAAGTGTTTAATACTGTTTCAAACATTGTGACACTGGATTGCTGATGTGAAGAAAAAGCATCAATCTCACTAGTCCAGAACATGAAGAAAAGATGTGACACTGTTCAAAAGTAGGGGCAGTCGGGATGGCACCATCAAAACCACAGTGAATACCTATAAATTCAAGCTCTAGTCTCCCTGAAAGTCAATTTCCAATTTTGTGTATACATGTTTTAAGGTACCCCCAGTGCTGTTGATCTGACGATGGATCTGCTATCCAGGCCAGCAAACACAAGTGAGAAACAGCCTATAACCAAAACCATGAATCTCAGCCAATCCCACATATAGCAGTGAAATAGTTAAAATTTGCCTTGGTTCTCTGCCTTTCTACTCAAATTTACGTGATTTACGCGGAATGATCTTGCCCAGGGCCTCCAAACTTTTTAGTCCGAGGCCCAAACAAGGTATAACAGAACATGTGCGAGGGCCAGACGTCTTACGTAATGTGATTGTTTTGGGGTATGTTATATTCTACCAAATCAACAAATTTTTGTAAATATATTATTTTTTAATCAATGACAAAATTTCGTCGCAGACCGTAGTTTGGACCACTCCTGATCTAGCCAATAAGCTGCGCATTGTGCTGTTGGTTGCAGATTTCCCTAACCATGCCAAATTGGCCTTTTCCTAGTCGGGATGACCTGTCTACGCAACAAAAGGTTCAAGACAAAACCATATGGCATTCCCCACCGCGTATAGCCAACTAATCATTCCACCAAGCTGCTGACAGATGGCATTTTGTCAAAGTTTCTGCATTACAGCCGACTGCTGAGTACCATGGTTTGTTGAGGCGCATCGTGCTAACACGTAGTGATTCAATGCTACGTTGCGCTGGGCCGGATTAAGGGGAGGGTAATGGGGTCAATTGCCCCGGGCTCCCCGCTCGAAGGGGCCCCCGTGATGACAATTATTTGTTTTAAATAAAATATTCGTTTGAAAACTTGTCGCGATTCAAAAGCGATACAAGAATGCAAATCTGCCGATCTTACATTAAGTAGCATGTATTGATTTCTCTACAAGTTTGACTTTGTACCAGTTTAATAATCACTACTGAATATAAACATTTTCGGTTTTGTTCAATGCAAATATATTTGAATTTTGTTTGTAAATTGTTCCTAATAATCGTTATTTTGGCATGGGTATGGTTATCTACAGTGGCGTGTCTAGGGTATAGCAGGCGTATCGTTGCCGTGCCAGTTAAGCAAAAAATATTAACTCATGAACGAAGAGATTTGTTAGTTTTGTTTAGAGCTAGCTTTTTGTGCCAGTGGTTTGGCTGTAGCACGTTTAAACGTGGTGTTGCTCTTGTACACGTAACTTATTGTACCATCCAAATCAAATGTGATTAATTTCAAACAGAAATGTCGTTGGTAGTTGCAATACGTTGTGCGATTTTTTGCAAGATTTACAATTTGGTCAGCCAATAAAATGTATAATTTATGATAACGTCATTATTGGAATGTTTTCGTATTCTTTATAACACCGTGGTCCAACTGCTTTTGACCTACGTGTCATTTTACAAAAACGTGACAATTTGCGGGCCACTTCTAACAAAATGATGTGTAAAACAACAGATTTACAAGATGAAAACTGAAGAAGCGGGTGCGTCATTGAAATTATTACACAATAGCAATTTATTACAAACGTCTATCAGTGGGTTGCCTGTGATTGAGGCTTCTCTGACATTTGCAATACCAGTGCTAGTGGCAGCAAGCCGGAGACTATCGTCCAGTGTTTCGTCTGCCATTCGATTTCTGTTTTCAAATTTGACTTGCTTCATCGTAGAAAATATACTCTCACACACGTATGTGTTTACACACATCGAGTGAATTTTTAGTGTGAAATCTTTCAGTTTGGAAAATCTATCTTTGCTGACTTATTTCTGGACGTTCTCTACCGTCTCCTCTAACGCCGTTGATATTGTACATTTTCATTAAGAGATGTTATGTAAATCGCACAAAACATTAAATCAATACTAAGAAAGGTGGCAGGCCTTAAAAATCCTATCGGGTAGCATGTGGCCGCCGGGCCTGTATAGTTGGACCAAACAGTTTTATAATAAAAATAAATGACTAAAAAAGTATGTTATGGTCCGTATGGATAATTTATAATTTTATTTGCTGAAACAAGTAAAGAAAAAATATACATGCATCCTCTGTTTTGAAACATTTATTTGCTTCATTGCTTATCTTTCGTAAAAATTGTGCTTTTCGAATTATTAAAAGTTTAAACTTTGCCATGGGCGCCTGTTTGCATAGATACGCCACTGATTATACTCGTGTATCACGCCTACTGCACAGATGTCACGAAAACGATATTACAATATAATTTGCGTGCTAAAGCTATACCTGCTGTGTTTGCTGTTTGGCAGGGTTGCCAAACTGTCTTCGCCAAAAAAGCTAGACCTTGTCCCCAAAAAGCGAGATAGCCGTCTTACGACATACACACATGAAACATGCATACAGGGGCGTAACGAGGTTAGATGGCTCCACGCCCGTACCCAGCTTGGGACACCAGAGGAGGCGAAGAGTTTTCTGAGAGTGGCCCAAATTTTCTAAACTATGTCCAATACATTTAAAACTATGTTCAACATATTTTTCCAGGGGGGGAGAAAAATTTTCTTGAGTGTGTTAAGAATTTCTTGTACCCATAGGTACGTTTTCTAGCGTTCTTGAGTTTCGCCGCTGTTTGTCATTGGGCGATGCGCGTTCGATAAGCGGCGCGCTGTCTTGAATTGTTTAAATGTGCTTCGTTCGTCAACTGATACTTGTTTGTCAGTGTCTTGAAGCCGGTAAAAGCATCGTGTAGAATGGTGCGCTTAGTAAAATATATGAAATGTTGATTCCGTCCTACAGGACCAAGGAAAGAGATTACCAGTTTACAAGTGCAGGTGCGTGCGGTCAACCAGACTTCAACAGTCTTGTTAGGGAATTGGGATCACCGGCACCTGCAAAAATTTCTTTAAAATCCAAAGTCCTTAAGATAAAACAATCGAGATCAGCACCGAATTCCTTATTTCTACATCACGGCCCAAACAGAAATTCTGAATAAGATTTTTTGATACCATGTCAAGAACTTAGATCACATGATCAATTTGCACCACTCTGAGGACTGAGGAGTTGCAAATAGAAGTGGCGTAAGTTTCAGTGCTGTTTACTGTAGCTTGTCCAGAACTACCGCAATTGCTACGACAAAGCAAAAAGCATCGATGGCTGTACATTAACGAAAAGTGGCTTGACCAGTTGCTGATGCTATCTAGAACGCAAACGTACGTTTGCCTCTTAACAAATTGTGTGATTAAACTTTTCCTTTCAGAATGTAAGCTTTTACATTTGATGTTGGGTGACGGCAGAAGACCACATTCTTCCTCTGCTTCTTACCACGAGGCGTTTGAAGTGAACGTTCTTGCCCAAGGAGCGTAACAGCAATTCACTCACTGACCGTGGGTCGAACACAACTTTAATTGCAAGGAAGACACTCTACCACTGAGCTGTCGCCACCCGACCACTCAACACTGCTATTGTTTCAACTTGTGTTTTGAGAAACAAAGAACAATTAATAGGTTCCTGACTTCGCAAATTTTTTGTAGACATAATCTAGAAAACTTTACAAATGGTGATATGCTGCATCCTAAATTTTAAACTTAACCAAACTGGAAAAGTCAGACGCGAGGGCCAAATCCGACCCGCGAAGCCATTTTGATCTGACCGCAAGGGCATTTTGGCATTAATAACATATTTACTAAAAAATTGTTGATTTAATAAAATTCAACATATCCTAAAACAATCTCACTACGTGAAATATCTGTCTCTCAAACTGTTGTAGTAGCTTACATGATCCTCGAACAAAAAAGTTTGGGGGTACCAACTGTATATCAACACACGATTTCGAGAGTACTTGTTATGCCAATGAACAGACGTCATACTTGAAAGTTCTGAAGTAGTTTGTTTTTGCAGAGGAATGGCTATTATAGATGTCTCTGAATATCTGATCAATCCAATATAAGCAGTTCCGTCGTCTATGTCCTCACTGTCAAATAATATAAGTTAAGTATTTTCCATTCGTTTTTTTTCTAGCATTTAATGCAAATAACATTTTTCAAATGAGCACAGTTGTAAAGAGATTTTTCAAGCAACCGTCAAGTTCAAGGTCCAGATCTACATACCATTCTACTCTGTAAAGCAATAATTATTTTTGAAATTTACGTCCAATGGTTTATCAGTAGCATCCCATAAACTCGCGTGTTTTGCGACTTCGTTGTTGAGAAAGTTTTAACAAAATCGACTTACCTGAATGAACGTGTCACAGAGTTTATCCAATTTAACGCTTTCTTATAGTTCTCTCTTCGTACGCTTCCAGAATCATCAAGAAGAAATATTATGTCGACTATTAACCCGGTCTTTGGGCACCCTAAACACGAAAATATACTTTTTATTCTGAAGATCATGTCTTAAAACAGTGGCTCCCAACCGGGGAGAAATTTCATGAGTGAGTTCAGGGAGGAATTTCCACTTTATAATTATGTTTCCTATAAATGTGATCTGAGTCATCGCAATATAAAACTTCCATCCACCTTGCTGAATTTGTGTAATAGGGGAGGGATGAAAAGTTCATAAATGAGCAAAAGGAGGGATGCATCAGAAAAGGTTGGTAACCACTGTCTTCACCAGATGTAAGTACCGCTTTTTTACCATTGAGGCATATTTGTGCAAATCTACAATCCAAAGGATTAATAGCATTTGAAAACATGTGCCAATGTCACGGAGTTCAAAAAATGTTCACTGACATTTTGCTATTGGAAGAAAAATGTTAAGGACTCCAGCACTAAAAGAAACGCAACTGTTAAGGTAATAACTCCACTGTAAACAATCACTTTGTATTCAACGTTAAGGCAAAAAATCTGCGGCGAAGTGGTGTTATCCGAACGATACATATACTGTGCAAAAGTTTAAGAATTTTGCCTAAGCGTCTGGGTAACACCGTAATGTTGTAAATCGCAACTATACAAATGTGATCGATGATAATGTTAACGCTTTCTTAGCTTTGGAGAGAGTTGTATTGCAGTCCAAGCATAATGTTACAATTTCATTTTAGTTTTCGCAACTGTTTCGTATTAATCAGAGATTTTAATCTTAATATTGAAAGGAAACTGCGTTATATCATGTTTCACAATTTATACACTATAACTCAGGTCTGAGATAAAGCAAAGCAGTAACTTAAATAAATTAATAATTAATCAAGTCATGTCTCATCAAGGTCAAACCACGACTTGCCTTTTTCAACGTTCTTGCAACACAAGCAGGCCCGTAACCAGCTTGTGACATAGGGAGAGCAAAGAGTTTTCTGAGACGGGTCCAAATTTTTGAAACTATGTCAAACAGTTTCAAAATATGTCCAACACATTTTTCCAGGGGGAGCGAAAAGCTTTCTAGGTGGGATTCGCCTTCCCCTGCGCTCATCCTGCGTACGGGCCTGAACGCAAGGAGCACTTTTTCTAAGAATAACGCAAGTTGCAAGTTTTTCTTCTCACTTTGTTCTGTCGCTACTGAGAACATATTTGCCTTCATTTCACGGATTAGTGTTATGCAAGGTTTTGAATACAAAAAAATTTAGGTAAAAAAATCTTTGAAAATTTAAAGCGATTTCCCTCTTTTTTTATTGATTTCAAATATGATGGTTTTAGATTTAGAGAATGACTGCATCCAAAATAAAGCTCTGCTCACGAGGTCAAAAATTCTTTTGTAGGTAACTTGAAATTTTCTCAAATGATTCATTAACTACGCAAATAAGGAAATTTTACAAAAAATTATAATGCAATACTCAAAGTCTAATGCTCTAAACCTCTCGTTACTGGAATTTTCCACGTGACAGGACTTCATTGAAATAACATTGAAAATATTATGTTGTTGAAACAGCATGAATTAGACATTTTTAATGCCGAAACAATTATTGTAGAAGCTAAATTTATACTTTCTTCAAATGGACTGGAACACGTAAATCTCCTATGTAACGTGATACTTAAATTGTATACATCATTTGTTTGTCATGGCATCTATATTTGTTTGTCATCCATTTAATCCAAAACCGGCCAAGTGGCAATGTTGTTTGAGCACGCGTCATCAACGCCGCAGACCACTCATGATAATCCGAAAGGTGTAAAAAAAGCGAGTTTAAATGAAATTGGACTATGTTATCGCTAATTCGAGCGGTTCATCTACGCTTTTAGGAGATTATATCAGCAAAATTGCGTTGATAGTCAGTCAGTGTTAATGCGAGTTTTTTCCATTGCCTGTTTGATGAAAGACATCTATTCAAACGCAATTCGCATAGCTTGTAACCATTAGTGCAATATTTTCTGATCAGAAACTCGATCCCTTTTCAATTTTACTGTCTAGAATACCCTTTCAACCATTAAGCTGGTTCTATAACGAATTTTTGTTTGCAAAAATATTTTTAACAGAATATATAAACTCTTACAAGCCCCGCCTGCGTTTTTTACTGCTTGTTTTCCAATTTGGATTCGTTTCCATTAATTGTCCCCAACACTTGCCTGCCCTGTATTTCCCAAGAAGTCAAGATTTCCAAACATATACCGCATCGCAAATATATGCATTTATGAAAATGAAGCCTGGAGGGTCTTCAGTGAATATTTCCTTTTGCAAATTATACAGTCTTGTAATCGTCTTGCATTGGCAATTTAAAAGCATGTTTTTGCGTAAAGATCTAAAAAACGAGCAAACAATAGAAAATATATTTTCTACAAAGAAAATACCTTAGAAAAGCTCAAATATTCATTGATCGGAGTAGCAAAAGTACTTTAAGAATTACCATGCCTAATCAAATCTATGAATGACAAATACAGTACCAATACTATTCGAAACAAGTTGAACTTAGAGAAACACCAGCGGTACTTTAATTTACTGTGATTGTTAAGTTAGATTTCAAAAATCTGGCAGCAAATTGATCCGCAAATGATGTGAAAAAAGCAACGCATGCTTTCTGATCACCCGTTTGCTTACCTTTTACAACAACACCTTACACTAAAAAAACTCAAATTAAAAACAAGAAAAAGACTATTTGAGTCATTCAGCACAGGAGACCTTGAAGATCATAGCCCAAAAACACTAAATTTAAAAGGGTTTGCAAACTCATCTCTCTCAAACCCCATAACCTCTGGATTGAGGCTGCTTTGTTTCGGCAAACGTCACTTTATTCTAAAGCAATCAACATTGAAAGAAAACAAGCTGCTAAAAATCTGTTTAAGTTCAGCTCTTGTTCTGTACTTTGTGACACTTTTTTGTCCTTTTATCAAGAAATTCCTTCGACTGACCTCTTTTTGTTTTCCTTTTGCTTTCAAGTATTAGCACCCCATTTAACGACCGCTGTTCTTTCGTATTTTAGAAAGAATTTCTGACATTTGCTACACCTGTTTCCAAATCTTCAAAGGTTTAAAGGAGTGTATAGTTTTTGCAATCTTAAATCTCGTAAGATATACGCAATGCTGCATTAGGAGAAGACAATTTCTTTTAAGGGAAAATATCTTATATTTTTTGTTCTGACATCGAAATGTTGGTATTTGCTTTTTCAGTTTTTGTAAAATTCTCAGCAGCTGTGACTGCAACAAGAAACGCCTATTTATTTTATAAACATGTTTGCACTATACTCCTGCGCATGGGTGTAACGCGTTTGTTTTTTAAGTCACTTGAACACCAGTCCACTCTGGGTGTTACCATTAAACTTTTTCAAGCCAGTTGACGCCGCAATGCAGCAAATGTGATGTTCAAGCTAAAAAAACACAAGCGAACTTTTCTCACAACTATTGACAACGAGAGATTTTTATTTGTTTATCGTTTATAACAGTGGTTTTCAACCTAGTTTGTACATCGACCCATTGTAGCAACCCACTACAAGCCAACGATTTCCATTTAAAACTCGAATAAAGAAAATGTAACACAGCTGTGTATGTTTACATAAAATATCTACTCGCGACATCTCCAAAAATGGTTCACGACCGTTTAGGGTCGTGACCACAGGTTGAAAACTACTGGTTTGTAATCTCTGAAGTCGCTTTTGCTTAACGGAAAGAGTTGGTAGTACAAATGGATCTACTCCAAGGGTATCGATGCACACATTTTTTAAATTTCTTGACGTGAAAACATGCGATTTTTCTTTCACATCTCTGAAAACGCTTCAAATGCTGATGTTTCTCAAACTGGAAACAAAGTATGTTGCAATTTTGGAGTGTATATTAAAATGGGCTCAAAGCCATTGTCATGATGTAATAGAAAAGCAAAGCTGGTTGATCGATTGTTGTGCAGATATTGTGTAGTAATAAAGGTGGGCGCACTTTTGGTTATTCGCATACCTAAACAACAATAACTTTCAAACAAACTCGAAAAGCTTTAATTCGCATGCAATAACTTCATATAATAAGACTACCAAAGCGAGTAAAGCACGGAGAAGGTAGCTCTGTCAGCAGCGTGTCCATTGGATTCGCGTTGAATTTGTAACAAGCTCCGACCATTCGTTCAGTGCTGTTTGTACCGCTGCATTGGAAATAATACTGAGGGGCGCACACCTGGAAATAGTACCCATATTGGAACGACAAACGTATGATCATTTTGATTCAATCATTTCGTAACGAGTGTATCAATATATGGCCATGCTTATTTGTAGACGATAATACTGGTTATTTTGAAATAGGTTCTCAAAAGAAAATACTTTGATTAAAAAAAGCTTTAAAAACTAAAAGTACTTTTCAATTGCTTTTTTGTTTTGTTCAAAGTTTTTGATATTTAAAACAAACTAAAGAAAGTTCACTAAAGAAAACAAGTGATATCCTAGTATTGAGCTTTGTGAATCATGATTCATATTCAAGAACGTTTTTACGTAGTGAAATCATTGTTTAATTTTTATTTGGAATCATGCTTTACATCAACACAGTGAGTATCAAATTTCTGAATACCGATAAATAAAAAGTAGAAATTAGGACACAAAATACAGTAGAACCGATTCATTTAACAACCCTGAAATATCTTTCAAAAGAAGTGGAATACACTCCAGCAAACAAAAGGTTTCAGAGATGTCTTACCGTCGCTTCATTTGTTGTTGGGATCACATCAATGGATAAACCAACTGCTCCAGTTTTTTCTTTGAAAAGAAAGCAATATTCGCGTTATGTTTTCAGTGCGCCAATCAACGTAGTACATCTGATAATATTTCGGGAAATATTTAGCTTTACGATTTTGAAATTCTTGTCAATTGTGGATTGCGAAACCAATCGTTACGTGAATCAAGTCAATGAATCGATTCCAGTCAGGTTTTCTAAAAAATCTGTGGCGTCTCGTACCGACTCTCAATTTTTCAAAAGACACTGTATTGTGTATTGCGTAACGTCTTCACTCCCACACGCAAGGCGTTAGACTTTAAAACAGGCATCGCAGTATAGAGAAAGACACAAATACATGAAAGAGGAAGAGGATATATACATGGGGGTAGTAGAAAGAATCCGCTTGATGGCGCTAATGATTTTGCTGCACTTTGATGAAATACAAGCCATGAAGACTAGGCCGTACCAATTTTGGGCGAATGTCTCAGATCTCTATGCAAGCTGGTCAAAAGATGGAGTTGGCCTCATCATTCACAAAAATGACAAAAAAAGTTGAATCAATTGTTGTTTGACGACTCCTCTATGAGCATTTCCATGGAAACAACCCAAAAAATAGAAAAATGCAAGATCTCAACAACTGAAAGAGCTAGAACAAAAATTTTTTTTGTAAATGAACCAGAATTACCATTTTCCTGTACGCATTTAATACATTAATTGCTTATTTTATATGGTTTTTAAAATATTTACGATTTCTTGTTTGTTTGATGATAAGCTAAGTTTATGATTTTTGATGCTGACTGGTACTTGTATGAAACTCAAGTAGAGAATTTAGAGAAAAATCTTGTTGAACATTGTAATCCACACTGTAATGATCAGCCAGAAGCTTAATGAGTGCTTTTTGGATCACACTGTCATAAAGTTTCTTTGTTATAAATCTACAGAAGACATGCTGTAGAAAATGTTTGCATTGAGCAATGTTACGCATAGGAGCACTATTACTGAAGCTGACAACTTTATCACTCTCGTAACAAACAAAAAAACTAATGAGAAAATCATACAAAATGAGATACCATTGCCAGGCTTTTGGTTGATCTGAATAAATATGTAAACAAAAGCATCATAGACTAATCAGCACAGTGGTATGGTACATGAAAGCACACCGGCTTAACCTTAGGAAAAACACAAAATATCAGCAGTACGTTTTCAGAAGTTCGTCAGGTGTATAGTTAGTAAAAGTAATTGTCAGGTTTCTCTCATATCTTTTTAGTACTACTTTCACAAAAAAAATCCAAGTGCTTCCTAACACCTTGAAGATTTTGCTTTGTCACTCTTTCACAAGATGTAGCAGTTTCATATAGTTCTTGCCGCAGTATACTGACAATGCTCAAACAATCCTGGTGCTTTCCACTTCTTGTGGCGTTTCCCATATTAAACGCCGTTAGCCCACAAAGGGCATGTTCTGAAGTGTCATTGGTAGGATTTAGGTTCTTCACAAAGTTGTGAGCAGTCATATACCACTATTTTTGTTGTCAAGACATTAGGTTTGCTTTTAAAAAGCCATGGTCTATACTCAGGAGCTGTAGTAGTGTCCAGGAATATTTTCCAACAAGCGAAACGTTCAACTGTCACTCAGAAGAAGCATCTGTTGCAGAATAATTTTATTACTTTACTTGGGATGACACAGGAGCGCCTTAGTCATTGTTCACTTTTCACTTAGGAGAACACAGTCACTAAAGAATGACAAGGAAACTAAGCGTTGTGACAAGTACCAAAGGTGATTGTCAAGTTTCTTTTTATAGCAGTAATCATCCTGCAACACATTGTGATCTCTTCAGTATTTTGTACAGTTCCAGGTCTGAGTTTGGTGCACTTGCTGGGTATGTGCAGGTTTTCCAGTGTGGATGTGGAACTTGTCAGAACACTTGGTCTCCTTGTCATTTTTAGTGACTCTGTTCTCCTGAGTGAAAAATGAACAATGGCTAAGGCACTCTTGCGTCACCCTAAGCAAAGTAATGAAATTGTTCTGCAACAGATGCTTCTTCTGGCTGACAATGCTTCACATGTTGATCTTGTTGGAACATATTCCTGGAGACTAATCCAGCGTGTAGACCATGGCTTTTTAAAAGCAGACCTAACGTTTTGGCAACAAAGAGTTGTTGTATTACAGCTCACAACTTTGTGAAGAACCTAAAGGTTGCCAATGATGCTTCAGAATATGCCCTTCCTTAATCTGCTAACAGCGTTTAACACAGGAAAAGTTACACGAGGTAGAAAGTAGCAGGAATATTTAAGTAGCATTGTCAGTATGCTGCAACAAACACTATAA
>JGI24159J19872_10000238_pt1 | contig 42719 bp, 23 predicted proteins | sample Ectturendosymbi4_FD_19872 | JGI IMG/M metagenome (IMG submission 19872) | reverse complement strand
TTTAAGTAACTAATACAGCTGAAGGTCGGAGTCGGAGTTGGAGTCGGATAATCGAAATTGCCAGGAGTCGGATGACGGGACTTCCGACTCCACAGCCCTGGTTTGAATCCCGTTTGAGCTCAACAAGACCATATTCAATGTTGTCATGGTGCTTCATAACATATATTCGCACGTTCAAAGACATAACCGCATTGTGCTGTATCTTCCTGCATCTCATCGCAGTACTGGTTGTACAACCACGTTACTAGCTGTGCTACTTACGGAAGGGGCCTTCTTATAGAAAATGTCAAATACAATGTATTGAAACCAATGCCAACATAAGGCAATTTTAAACAGAATACACGTGCGCATTAACTGCAAAGCAGACAAGCTTTTGGACAGCAAAACAGGAATGAAAGTTGTTTGGTGATAACATAACTGAAATGAGTGGGTATATGGTTAAAATTGCTGTCAATCAGTGGCGTAATAAATTATACTCAACATGAAAGAATCCAGTTTTTATTTATTTCAAATAGTGTTTGCCAATGCAAAAGCTTTTTGGCAGTTTGCTTAAGCTGAGATCTGGGGAAGAATGTTATATTTGCTTAACTTGTTCATCTCTCTTCATCATCTACTTCAAGCATCATGTGCAATTGTGCATAAAATTTGTAAATTTAAGTAAAGCTCCGAATATAACTGAATTACATTGATCAGTACACATGAAACTTTTCCGCCTGAATGTTTAATGAAAAAACCAGCCAAGTGCGTTTGACTTTTATGTCCGTGTATGTTCAGACAAACAAATCTTTCAACTCATGACAAATTGATTTTGTAAAGACACTGCCTCCATTGTTTTTGCTTTGAATGAAGCACAAATACTCAACGGTACATAATTCAATTTTGATGGAAGTAATTGTAGCCTACGGCACCACTCTTGCATGTAATACATCTAATGTGACAACATAAACTTGGTGCTTCGGCATGGTCAACAAAACAGAACAAAACAAATGAAAAATTGATAGATTATCTGGTTCGGTGCAAAAGGCACTGAACTTAGTCACAGTGTATCGATAGTGGACGGATTTGTCTATTGTTTCAGTGAAAATGCACAGCGAGTTTCATGCAAGCACCATGTTGTCTTTGACACAAATTCACCACAAAATTTTGATGCAACCAGAAAATATTCTGGCAAAATGTACGAGTTGACAATGACAAAATTTGGAACCGATAGTCAGATTCGGTTGACTTAGAGTTCGAATTTGCAGACGTATTTGTTACATCAATATGCTGTACATTCAAAAAAGCATCACTTGAGAAGAAAAACTATTCACTGCAACTACAAATTCAAAATTTGGCCAATGTCTTACATATTACACAACTCTTTGAATGATATGTGAGCAATGACTTGCAACTGAATGAATTTGTGGCTAGTAACAAACTGCTGCAATGGCCAAATTACCTAAAACGTAGCTCTAAGATTGACAGTTTCAAGCTTTTAATCATGTATTATATTAAATATATCACATTTTGATAGTAGAAAAGATATCACAATATGAAGTTAATGGTGATAAAACATCTTACCGAAAAATCCCCTCAAGGTTCAGATGTTTGTTTTCAATAAATGTGCATAAGTCTTTGACAAGATATGGTACTAAGTCTCCTTCACGTGCACACAACTCTGCCAAAGGTATACCAAAAATCTACAAAATTAAAGGTTTATTAGAAAACTTCCATGAAAAACAACATAACAAGGAACACGTTATACCTTGTATAACATAACAAGGAACAAGTTATACCTTCTTGGTAAAGACCAATAGACCAGCTTTATACCCATTGAACATTCACCAAAAAAACAAAACAAATAAACTATATCTCATGTTTCTTTTTCAATAAAATCTGATGATGCCTACCTAATAGGTGAAATATATATATACCCTGATAAGACTAGTATCTGATCCTCAACTGTGAAAGGATCCCTTTTGTTACACAAAATCCAATTGTTCCATGAAACTTGTCAGCACATCTTGATTTTTGGTTCATCTTAATGTTACCAGCTGCTGCATACTTCGTTCAAGGCACTTAAACAGCAAAAATCATGAAGACACCAGAGTATCATAACATAACCATCATGATGTAGGTGTGACAAAAATTTGAAAATAGTTTTAGACAAATGTGTTCTCAACCTTAGGCTTTGTGTATGTAACAAATTTTATCACTGATCTTAAGCACTGTTTGATAAAAATTTTTGAGGGTTTTACTTTGCGACGGCATTGCAAAATACGCAACCTATCACCTTCAATGCACAAAATGTCAAAATATGAAGCTTTGTTGTGCACAAAATGGCATAGAAACTAAAAAAATTTGGAAAACATATCTTCAAATACAGAAAATACCATTGCCAACAACAAAATTGTTGGGTGTGTCATAAAGAAATTCAGAAGTTTTATGCCCTATTCTATGTTTCTTAATGACAACACATACAAAAAACTTAATCTGTTTTTCTAGTAAAAGTCCTTGTGAAGGATGACTGCTCAAGAACCTCAGTAGTCAAAAGCTTGACCAAGTTCATACAGGATCTTTTTTATTAATTAATTTGTTGTTTTTATGCCATAACTTTCCAACCACTAATGCTAGGAGGCTAATCAAAGGCTCTAAAGATGCGAATTTTCATCTAGTTTATTTTGATAGAAAAAAATAATATCCCAGGTTGTATTTTTTTTCTCAGGCCCCAATGTCATCACCCTAAAATCCTGTCACCCCGACCAGTTTTTATCACCCAAAAAGTATTCTCCCAAAAAACAGTTATGACTCACTCTGCTAGGAAATTTTTGTTAGTTGTGGTCTGCAAACGTAATCCAAGACAGCGAAGCGTGAAAGGAATTTTTTGAATTTTTCTGGAAATTGCTAAAAAATTGCTTCCGGAAAATCAAACATTTGTATTTTTCTCAAAATTTTCAAATGCAAAGGTACCTTTTTGAACTCATCAGATCAATTGCTATCTTCCGAATCCAAGGATATCTTCACTGACTTTCTAGCGCAATCCATTTGCAAGTTATGGCTAACCGGAACTTCAAAAGCCATAGTCGTGGCTTCTGTGAGCCTTAAAGGGATCTTCATACCTAGACTGATTAACTTACATAGCAAAAAAATCTCAACCTATCTTTAGAGGTTATCTAATCATCAGGAGCTACAATGCTGCCAATTGTTTCTACTTCAGTTCATGGTTATGCTTAGAGTGCAAATCAAGCATGTTAAAACTAACCATTATATTACCTTTTAGCTACAAAAGTGAAGTCTGAGTTTAAGTTCAAAACATTCCCAACTGAAGAGAAAGAGACTTCGGGAGAACTTTATGAAACCTGAATGTTGGCCTAATTTAAAAAATTTCCTCAGTTTATTGTCACATTTTAAAAAATTAATCTTCACATTTTTCAAAAACATTTTTTGTAAATGGTAAAGTAACATATCTACAACAGATGTTAAATCAGTTTCAATTACAAACAGTTGTGATTTCAACTTTACTGATATTTAAAATTTTATTGACACACTTTACCAATGTACTTTACATGCTATAGAGTAGCAGCTCCCAACCTTTTTGAGCTTGTGGTACCTTTAAACATGATTGGAAGTCCATGGCATATGTATCAAGTAATATGGAGCTTTGTTATAAGCTAATACATGGAAGTTTGTGGTGTTCTCGACTTTTTAGAAGAGATGAGGGCTTATCTATCTTTCTTCCCAAGGTATCATGGCAATTTTATACAAACACATGGGCATTTTTTAGCAGTGCAGAACTTCGGATGGAAAGCACTGTTACAAAAGGAAATAATGTTCATAATACACTGTACAAAACCACAAAAAAGTATTATATTTAGCTTAGATCCACAAATAATGGATCTCTGATTTATTATCTAATTAGTGATGGGCAAGCTTACAATTTTGGTAAACCAAATGGCCCAATAAATTTTGCTGAGCTGTTGTTTTTCTTAGTGCACCCTGAAAGGCATAAATCTTTTCTGATTCCACTAGTAAACAACTTAACCTTATTCACATTTAGGAACAAACATCTCAACCTTGATCATATCTTGTAACATATTACTAAAAAAAAGTCTTCACTACTCTTGGGTCAAAGTTACCCTTTATCCAAATGCTTTACTCATGTTTGCAAAGTTAGGGCAGTCATTTTATTTGCTTTTTTCTACTTAATTTTTATGCAGCATAGGATGCCTATTGCTTTTGGCTTTGTGGGTCATTTTAACACTCCTCAAGGGTGATCAACTTAAACTTTATAGACTACAGTCTGCCCCCAACTAAACTGATTGTTTTCATAACACTGGTAGTTGTAAAAACGGTATAGCATAAAACCATATAAAAGCAATTCCACTGTTCCTAATAATACACTGCTAGTAAGACACGATTCTCAAAAACAATGTTTTAGTTTTTTTGGAGAATATAGGTTAGGTTGCATGTTTCTGAGAAGAAAACCAAATGTCATTCAAAGAATTTTAATACACTGATATATACCAAGAAGTAGGCACTACACATTTAATCCTGAAGGATAGAAGATGAATTAACCTAGTCAGTTGGTGAAATACCATGATACAATGGTTTTATTTGAATAAGAGCTGATGATGCCTACTTTGTAGGCGAAATATATACAGTGCATCCTCGATTATCCGGCCATGTTGGGCAACCTTTTTCCAAAATCTTGGCCGGATAAGCATTTGGCCGAACAAGAAAAGTATCTATCGTAGGGTGCCCACCGTCCACCACCTACACCACACTTAAAAGAACCCAAAGAAAAAAGAACGAAAAAATGAAACTAGTATGAGAACAAGCTTACAAAATAAGAAACGAGCTTGACAACATTGTTAGTTGACTTTCTAGTTTTTTTCCACTGTAAAACATGTAGATTTTAGACTAAATAATTAAATGTACCTCCCTGTTGAACCCGGCTGGTTAATCGAGGGGTCGGTTAATCGGGGGCCGGAAAATCAAGGATGCACTGTACTCTGTAAGATCTTAGTGTCTGATTCTGTGCTGAGAAAGGATTTCTTTCAATAGACAATGATAAAATGTTACAATATGTACCATAATATAATGCTACAATATTATATTGTAGTGGTTAGTCAATTCAAAAACAAATCTGAACAACATGCATAACCAAATTCAACCACATATATAATTTTACCAGAGCCAAATAGAGGCTATAAACACACACCAATAGGCCCAACAATACTTGTGCAACTTGAACTTGTGCAGACACAACTGAAAGTTTGTAATGTGCTTCATTTAGCCATTTCTTTTACCTGGAAAGACTATTGTAATGCTGAAATGGGTATTTTGCTAAACAAATTCCCTTTGCTAAAGTAAAGTCCAAGGGTAAGCCTAGGCTTGGTTTGGCTATCTGCCTGCAGTAAGAAACCTGTAACACTTCAATCCTAAGTAAAAAGGAGTACTACCTAACTTCTGTATAGCACACAACTAGATTAGTTAAAATGTAATTTAATCTTTGTAATGTAATTTATATTATAGACTTACCTTCGAAGGGGTCTTGGTTTTCTCATGTTCGACTGTGATAGTGGCTTTCTTCTGACTTAATTGTCCAGTTAGCATTTTTCTCACGCTCCCTTCCAGAGTGTTGCGCATATTTCCTATCACGGCGTCCATCGTAGCTATGGTAAAACTTCCACATAAACACTTCTTTATCTGCACCGCCAAGTAACATTATCTGCTAATGAAAAGACGAAGCGTGCTGTAATCCTTTTATTCTGCCGGCATCTGACCATCTCGCGGTAAGGCTTGGTGAATGAAAACATCATGCCTACCACGGAGATGCAGGGTTAAGCCTCAAGTAACAGCAAAGCAGTATCACAAATACTGATTTAAAAAATGTATCTGCGCATCGTACAGTTAATGACAAGCTAATTTGACATAGGGTAGGCTGTAAACGCTAGATTTCACGCTAGGCTTGCAACCGGAGCATCACTTCGGTGATGCGAAAAGAAATGACGTCGTCTAACGTTTACCTGCAGGCTATGATAAATTAATGAAGAAAGCACTTTGGCTATAGACAAATACGTCATTACTATCGACTATCAGTCACATTCTGTACGTAAACCGACCAAAACAATATTGGGTGAGTGACTGAATATCGCAGTTCCACCTACTCAGTTGTACATTTGGTACTGTCACGCCAACGAAGCGTGAAGTTAATACCAGGAGTTAAGTGGAGTGAGATAAAACATTATTAGATGTACTCGGAAAACAATCCGAACCTTGTGGCTGTATTTTATTCGCTATTCCGAAATCCTACGATGAAAGTGATATTCCACTAACTTCTTAGAATTTAAATTACATTATCCTAAACTTGGACCAGCTTCAAATTTCATTTACGTCACAATTCCGAGAGACAATAGTTTGCATAGCAGCCGTAGTCAAGCGCCAGTAAACTGAAGTTGGTTGCTCAGTTACGCACGAGTAGGTTAGAAGTCTTTTTTTTCACCGTCGTGGATAAGGTCATGCGTGTAACGCATCAGCTGTTTCGAAACGAACGTTGTGGTAGCTGAGGTGTGTGCTGAGTACGTGACAGTACTCCAGTGCGCAGCATGCAACATTTCTTGGTACTAAGCAGCTACAGTAGTTTCAAAAGACCAGGAAACAATCGCAGACAGAATCAGACCGAAAAAGTCATGGTGCCCGTGAATCAAGTTTTACAGAATTTTTCGCTGATTCTTTGTACAAAATTTTGAACACTAGCCCAACGGAAGTAACGCACTTAACGACCAATATAGCCTAGACTTAGATACAGTAAATCTGGCGTGTTCTCACTGAACAGCGCTTAACGTATCAAGATCACATGCAGTTGATATGCAGCGTTATTTGCGAAAATGTTGTATTTTGTGGATAAAACTAACATCGATGCAGGTAGAATAAAGCACCAGCGCCCAACCCTTTCACAAAACAGTAAAAACATTTTTGGAGGATTACTTGTGGGAGGTGTATAAGTATTGTGGAACGAAAGAGGAAGGAACACACTTAGTGACGACACTATCCACGTTGAAGGAAACTGATGGAGAACAGGGGCATATACAACTTGAACTTTCTCATTTGTCAAAAAACGCCCTGGCCAATCGATTCTCTGCAACCTTTGCCAAACGAAAAGTGATATGAATTACTCTACTAAACAATCATTGGATGCCTTCTGCTAAATGCAATATAAATTATGTGCTGTTGTTCAACAACAGTGTGGGCATAATTGGTGTTTCCAATGCTTATGGTTGCAAACTGGGACTTGTGTACAGCTCAAGTCAGCAAGTTGTCTACTACTGTACATACTACTGCATGCTATTCAATCCAGAAAATGTTAGAAATCAAGAGATTTGTAAGCTTGTGATGGAGCTACTGCATCAATGCAAACATACTTGAAGGGACTTCAAAAATGCATGCAGGGTCAGGATTACCACTGGGCAATTTTTTTACAAGACAACAAATGGTGTGTAATGCCACATCTCAGATGTTGCTTGTTTCTACATATGTGAAAGGAAAATTAATTTTAAGCTCAACAAAAAAAATTAGCAAAATCGGATGTATATTATAGGAGATATGATCATTTGAAAATCAAGTGTTTTACGGTGTCACGCATGAGTGATTTTATTGTTTTTTGCTTTTTCTTTGTTTCTATTGATTGGAAAGAGGTGAAAATTGGTATTCCACCATTTTTGGGGTCAAGGAATTCAAAAATGCAACTTTTAAAATGGTGAAAACTAACAAATTGGTTTAAATTTTATTTTAAAATTTTTTAGGTCACTGACCACTTGGTGACGCCCCATGAATGCTGATGAGTAAAATCAAAAATTTTTTTTGAAAAAATGATCTGCATGGATGCTTCAATTCAGTAAATATAAAGAAAATTTAGCCCCAGCTAGATAAAAGTTGCCCTTGGCCTCTAAAATATTGCTTGCATATTTTCCAATTGTATTTTGACACTACAAGAAACAGACTTGTCAGGATAAAGAAACTGCCAAAATACAGTTTGTATTGCTTGAAACAACATTAAATTTGGTTTAAAGAAAACATATAGGCTATACAGTATACACATATATATTTTTCTTGTTGAAATGAGCTTTAATCTGACACAGAATTTACCAGCAACTAAAGTGTTTGGTTATCTTTGCTCCTTAAACAATCATGTCTGGTAGTCTGGAAAATAAGTGGCTAGTCGCCAGTATGCCAAGTTACAGGCGATGGCTAAACTCTAAAATCAGGAATAAACGAATGCAAAAGCTTCTTTTCCTAGATTTGTATTGAAAATTGTTTCAATTTATTACAGGCACTTATATCAATATCCAATGTTTAGTTGTCAACATACATCAACAAGCATATTATGTGATGTAGAAAGGGGTAACTGTTACATCACATCGCTCAACATTTGTTTGTGGTACTGTATGACATAACAATTACTTATCATGTATGTTAAATTTTTGGTAATTTAAAAGCTTTTTACATCACAACTGAAGTTAAGCATTCAAAATTAGTTCAGTAGAGGTCAGGCAGTTGTTAGTTTTGTCAAAACCAAGCAACTGATTTATTGTTCCATTTGTCTTAACAAGGTAGATAGCAATAAAAACCTAAGGCAGACACTGGTATCACAAATATGTATACTTTCACAGGGTTTGTCTTTACAGAAAAGTAATTGATATTATTTGTTGAAATGGTAAGATTAAGAACAAATGAGAAATGCTATTTTGGAAAGATATGAAAAGAAAATTACAATGACCTTGAACAAAAAGATATTAATGAAAAAAGATGAAGCTTGTGAAAGTGTAGTCTGAAATTGATCAGGAATTGATATGGTGGATATCAGGGTTGGAAAAATCTGATGATGATGTGATTTATTTGCACCATGAAGCTCGATTGTTGAAAAATTTTTCGATGATAAATGTCATGAAATGCTTTAATTGCAAAAAACAACAAAATCGCTCATGTGTGGCACCGTAAAATGCTTAATTTTCAAATGATCATATCTCCTATAATATACGTCCGATTTTGCTAATTTTTTTTTGTTGAGCTTAAAATTAAATATCCTTTCACATATGTAGAAACAAGCAAAATCTGAGATGTGGCATTACAAAACCTTCCAAAAATTTGTTGTCTTATAAAAAAACTGCCCCACTGTAGTTTTCACCTGATTGTTTTTTATGAAAGCAGATGGCAAATGGAAACTGTTACTAGGATGTAACCAAGTAATGTGCTTGGCCCTTTCACTTTCACAACAGTGAACAAGTTCAGCTAATAAACAATAATCTATAAACTCTGTATATTGAACCTCATTCGGTGGTGCTATGTGCCTGGAGAAACATTCCCACAATGGTGGTACTCCATTGTAGTCTGTGGGCAATTGTATTATATCTTCTTCATGATTTTTGTGTTTTTTTTCTGTGAAAAATTGTTTTCGTACTTTTCTGTACTTTGTATGTTTTACAAAACCATTTCATTTTAATTTGCTAAAAATTCTACCTAAATATAATCTATAAACTTAGTGCAATGTCCCTTGAAGAAAACAGCACCCCAAGCTAAGCTGTTGTGTCATCGTTTTTTTGAGTTTTCAAATCGTTCAAAGCCTTTCAAGAGGAACAAGCAATCTTTTTTGAACCCACCGTAGCTATCCTAAACATAACTTGATTTTTAGGGAGGCCGATTTCAAATTTTGGTTGGGGAACTACCATTACTGTACTTTGAAATATTTTCATTTTAGTTTTCTTTGAAAATAAAGTTTTGGATAATTGTATTGCAGTAAAAGAAACCATATGGCAAAAAAAACCTTTTGTTTGGCAGTTGAAAAAACAATATGGCTGTACCTTAAGTATTATGCCACTTTTTAATTTCTTTGGCTTTTGAATGGTGAAAGTGACTTTGAAATAAAAAAATTATCCTTTAATGAATCAGAAAACAAGACGTTGTATAGATTTTTTAATGGTGCAATGAAATCTTTGACAAAAATCAGCCAAATTTTGAAGCCTCCTAATTCTAAAATAGCAGTAACAATCTTGCAAGTTTTTTAGTATATTAATACATTGAAATAAAAACTAAAAGGGATGAGCATATATAAATACAGTACAAAGAAAATCCAAAACCTGTGTGTCACAATTTCTGCCAGTGTAGTTGTATTACAACAGAATTACCCTATGTTAAACTAAAAGTGTATTTTGGGGTTAGGTTTCATTTGTACAAACAGTTATATGCTGCCTTGTGGTAAAGCCAATCAACTATGCTTTTTACTTTCAAATATATACCACACAGACTTTAGTCATCTAAAGAATTTCATGTTTGTTTATTTACAAGTTGCTGAAACTGAAAAATGAAGTATTGGCTAGTTACTGTTTTCCTGACATTCCCTTTGCTTGTCTCCTCGAAAGAAGTTCTAGAGGTTAAGTAAGTCAATTTTTTATTTTATGGTGTCATTTCTATGTATAGTAACCTCACAATCTTTGCTACATCCTTCAGAAAAACCTTTACTTATTTCTGAAGCATAGTGGGTTGCACCTTGTTTCTTATTAGAAGCAACAATCAGAGGCAGAATAAAAAGCACAGTTGCTGCCCCCAAATTTTGGATGGCAAATGTTGAACTGTTGAGCAAATATTGACATGAATGCGTAAAGCTGATTATTTATTTTACCAGGCAATTCTAGTCGCCCCGAAGTTATTTTTCTTGCAACACCACCAAATTTTAATATATGCATCTCACTGACAGTTGCTATTAACAATGTTGCTTATGCTTCTAAAACCTGGATAGATTAGTAGTGTTTAGGTTCTATTGTGGTTTAGGTTCATTCTCCTGAAAAAATAGTAGTGGCTATCGGTATTTTTGAATCTGTATTACTCAGTAGTTAATGATCTACAAATATCTTTTTGAAGGTTTTTTGAAGTGCAAGTTGTTCAAAAATGCTGAACGGTGAAAAAAATTTCAATGCAGTGTGTTCAGTGTATATTCACTTGGGGGTGGTCGATGTAAGTTGGGCTAGTTTAGTTTGTAATCTGGACTAAAGACGTGACTGGTTATAATGGCTTTGATCTAGACCAGCTATGTCCAACCCAAATGGCTTACTGAGCCAAAAAGTATGTCAATATCTTGACCAGGGCCGCACAATGAATGACATATTAATGAGGGCCGCACATTGAATGGCTTATTTTGATCAAATAATCTAACTTCGAACAACCTTAAAGTTCAGTATAGTACGTTGTTGAACGCGTCCTCGTAAAAGGCGGACATAGGGTAAATCTTGCTACCCTGATAGATTGATGCCCTTGTATCTGATGAAGTTACATGTGGTTCGTTGGAAGTGAATTAGGGTCTTAAAAGCAAACAGTTCATTGCGTCAAACACTGTCGATTACATGTCCTGAGTGATGTCTTGGTGATCGGACTGATGACCAAACGTTAATAATTCGGATGCATGTGGTGTTTATTGAGCAAAATAAAATCTCCCACTTATTACACGTTATGAAAAAAGACAATCGTTTGTTTTCCAAGTAAAAATGACTGGAACATATCGCTTACTGACTTCTACGATGTCGTCGCAACTGGCAAAGCTATGGTCATCGATGTGCGACAACCACATGAAGTGAAAGCGATACGAGTTGATGCCAAGAGCTACGTAAACGTTCCTCTTAATGATTTGGGTAAGTAGTCTGAGGCGATGGGCCTGTGCTGATTAGAGTACACTTGATGAGTTGTTAGTAGCTTAAGGTAACACCAGCTGTGACGTGCTGATGGTTATCAGTCAGAGTATTAAATGTCTTTCAACTTTCGACACGCAAAAACCATGCTCGTGATTTTCCAGGTGCCTGCTTCGAGCCAATTGTACAATATTTCACGAAGAGCTCAGTTTTCGTTGGCTATGTTGTTCAACATGCCTTGCAAAAGCGGATTTGTCTTCTAAGCAACACGCAGTTCGTTGTGCCATCGAAATGCAGTGCAATCATATCATTATCCACATGCAATTTGGATTGATTTTACGTCAAGCAGTCTCGATAATGCACACATTGTTATCTGGTTGCAAGAATGTCATTTCTTAAACTTGAACTTTGCGTCAAATCTGATGACTCGACTCGTATAGTTTCCGACAGCTTTCTTAGGTGTAAAGTAAAATTGACCTGTTAAAAGTTTTGTTTTTGCAGCCACGTTTGAGTGGTACGGCTACGCACTGCGAAATCGGAGAAGTTCACAAAAAAACTACAATGCCTTCTGCGTTAAACCGCTTACTTTCCTCAAACTTTGTCCAACTCAGTGGGGATGCGTGTCAAAAATTCTAACACTATCTTATCTCATGCCGCACCACATTCAAATAATGATACTTGGGTTGCAAATGACCTTATTTTCGTCTATTAACGTTCAACCGGCATTGTCGATACTCAGTATGAGTGCTAGAAGCAGCAGAGGAGGTTATTTTGCAATGAAAGCTTCGCCTCAAATCCCTCCCTCTGGTCAGTGGACGGTGTCTCGCAACGATGAGCTGGGATAAATACGAAGCACATATTTTCGGACAGCGTACTCGCACATTTTCCGGCTGTGGTGGCTCATTTCCGCATCACGAAATTTCACAGCCTACTCGAAATATTGACCCGTGCAAGCAGTCATGGGTTTGAAAGGGTGCAGTTTTTGTTTACAACATTACTTTTTTCAACGGAGATGAATTTTTTGTATGATTTTAATAGTGATGATGAAACGGACATTGTCTAATCAGCGTTTTTGGCCCGATTTTTCGGGTTGGAAGTCTACATCCATTTTTTCATTCAGATTTTGAATATCCAGCGGTTCGTGGGCTATTTTTGCTGCTGCTGGGTCGCTATTCCCATCAGACATCCTCAGAAGTCCGCCGTGTCAGGCTTACTGCCAACTTAGCACGACAGCGAAAATAAACGGTGTTGATGCTGAAGTCGTGGTAATTGCGATTAACTTGTACTTTTAGACGAGGCGCTGAATATGGAAGAAAATGACTTCGAAGAAACTTACAACGTCAAAAAGCCACAGGACGTAGATCCTCTCGTTTTCATTTGTAGGTCGGGAAAGCGAAGTGATACAGCTTTGAGGATCGCGCGAGAGAATAATTATTTCAAGTAAGCATGTTTCCGGCCTACCTACATGCGGTGATGTGCAACGACTGAGATGTGTAACATGTGGCAGTCACATTCTTTCCTTGAATTTTTAAGAGGCTTGAATTCGCTAGTTTCTCACCATGACAGCGAAGGTAACCAAATTGTTGGGAGATCCAAAACAACAAAGAAAAAAGCAAAGAGAGGGCCTCCGAGAGAAATTTTACCAGGGGGTAAGAAAACCGATACCGGACCCCCTAGCTTCTGGGGCCCTTGTCAAAAGTTGTATAGATTGTTGGTATAGTAATGAGATTGTATATAAAACAGTTACCGTTCCAAGATTTACAAATAGATTAATTGTTATTGTGGTAACCAGGCCCGTAGCGACGGGGGAGCATTCGGGGGCTGTGCCCCAAGTTTTTTTTGTCCCCCATATTTTGTTGTGCCCAGAGAAATTTGTATTAACCATATAATAAAAACAAAAATGTTGGTCCCTAAAAATGTATTTTGCCCCCGCAAACCTTACAACCTGGCTACAGGCTTGGTGGCAACTGGCCCAGGCCCGTCACCTGGATTTCGCAACATTGGGGGCCAAAAACCACAAGTGGGTGGCCATTTTTAAAATACAAAATATTGGATGTATCCAGCAACTGGAGGGCCGAGCATGAAATGGGGGGCACAGATTTTAAATGCGGGTCGGGCACCACTGCCCCCCTGGCGACGGCCCTGTAACTGGTCTACACTATTTGAATAAGATGTGAAGACTGACAATGCGTAGTGTTACGTGAAAACGATTTCCTATTAAAAATTTGCGGTTGATTCCTTGCTTCTTTCATCTGTGGAGTGAACTTACTTGAATACAGATATCTGCAAGTTGGAATCATCGCGGAAAGATGAAAGCAGAGCCCAGTCGGCTGTTTCTTCGAAAGCCTACATAAATCCTAGAGCTTTTATTTGGCCTACACGAGTAACACATTGCAAATTATTTGCTTCGTATGTTTCAATAAGCTCGTACTTAGAAACATATCTTCCTAGTATAAAGTGACAATCATAGCTTTTTACTGTGCTTAACACGTTATTAAAAAAATCCTCAAAACAAATTCAGTTTGGCTCAGTAGTAGGAGGCGAAAACAAGTTTCTTCTCGAGACCTTTGAAAAAAGATGGAAGAAGGGACTTCCTATTTTTCAAGATGTGCACGATTTGAAATTTTTTAACACCTTCTGTGCTGACTGACGCATATATGCGTCATTCGCTCAAATGGACAGGGTGTTGAATGACGCATATATGCGTACGCCAAAGTGTTAACACATATCATTGCGCTCCGATTTTATGCTGCACCACCACAGATTTAGGGATTTTTTGTACTGTTCTTATTATTTTCGGAGTTGCATTTGTGAGAGCCTTGAACACAAGTTACAATGGCAGTGCTCGATAGTTACAATTACTTGAAACAACCCTCCACATGTTGGTGTAATTATTACGGAAATGTGTGAACTGTCAGTAAGCGTACGTTGCAAAACGGTAGCGCACCGAATTTAACTTCATGCTGACTGTTGTATATTACACAGACTGAATAACCTTGGCAAGGAACTGTGCTTTTGTAAAAGTTGACGGGTCTATGTACAATGCATCTTCTGGCAGTAAAATGCGGCCCTGATTCTTGTTAAACACCCGAGTTTCTGTGAGAAGCGACAGCACCTCTTAGCCTACATGTGGCTTATTACAGTTTTACTGCGTGGAATCTATCGACGATACGCTATACATAAACTCTGCTCAACGTTATATGATGTGCATAAGGTAATAGTCACAAATTATTGCAACACAAAGGAAGGTGACAACAAAAACAATTAAAACAGGCAAAAGCTTGGGCAAGTTTTCATTTAATTTCGGATTTGTCAAGATTTTAGTGGGGAAGCTGGTTAAAACCACCAGCGCTGCAGATAGAGAAAACAACCATCAATTTGGCTTTGGTTACAAAAAATCTTAGCGTGCGTACTTTCATCCTCCCGGGCCCCCTGAACCTATTGGGCCCGGGTACAGTGTACCTCTCGTACCCCCTCTCGTAGGCCATGGACAAAGACATAGCCTTTCGTGGAAAAGTATGAAAGCTTTGCTTTTGGTCGTGTTTGCTCGAACCTTCGTTTTCACATTGTTGTGAAAACTTGCACCTGATAGGAATTAGTCAAAAAATATCGTTGAAAGTTTTCGCTATTGGTATGATTAAACATTTAAAAGTTGTGTGGTTGCTGCAAGCTTTCGAGGAATCAGCTGACTGGGCTCTGCTTTCATAACTCTGCGGTGATTCGGACTTGCACATATCTGTTTTCAAGTAAATAGTCTCCGCAAAGGTGACGTAATCAAATCTATCAGCAGTAGGAATCGAATTCACAAAAGTCTATACGACTCCCACGACGTTGTTTAGTCTGAAGCGTAGTCATTCTTTCATTCATTCATTTTCATGCCCGCTTTTTCTCTGGAGAGGATCGCGGGGGTAGCAGTCCTAGGAGGACTCGAAACACCTCCCGGTCAACAGAATCCTTAGGTAGTTCTGCAGGTTCTTGTCTTGGCAAAAAATGATATGCCCTGTCATTAGAGCCGGTGGTAGATCTGTAATGCCATTCGGGTTGCAAGCGAATTACTTTTTTCCGCCATCAGTTTGCGTCAGTGTTCAGCAGATATTAACAGAGCAATGTTTACCCCTCGCCCTCTGTGGAAAATCATTGTAGAGTCAAGCTTCAGTTAACTAACTCGTAAAATGCCAAATGGTGTGTCCGTCACAACGCAAGCTGTTTGGTAAGACCAAGTTTGAATTTCTGCAACTAGCAAGATTAATCAACCCGCGTTTCCGACTCCGTAGTTGATGCTTCTGTGTATTGGGTATATCAAAGCTGAATTATTTTTTGCCGTCAGCAGTTGCTACTTGAGCACTGTTGGCAGCAAGAAATTCAAATTCGCTTCTATGTATGAAACAGCTCAGTGATGCATGGATGCATGGTGGTCTTGACTGAATAGCTGAGCGTTTGGTTTCACGGGTAAGAATGTTAAACTACCCAGCAAGAGGCGCAATGCTGTCAGTAGCCGTCGTTGATTATATCCGTTTGTTAAAAAGATACAACAGTCTCTGAAGTCAGTAATTGCTGACGCCACCTTCCCTCACAATCTTCACTGGCAATTCGTTTCACATTCCGTATTTTCAAGTTTTAACTTGCACAATTTTGAATGGCTCCTCACCGCCCTCGGTTATATTTAACTGCGGTTCGTCAGCCGGGAAAAGTGCTGCTCTTCGAACGTTTTCGTACTTTAATAAAACCTCTACTTCAATGCAGTTTAGATAGAGCTAACGTGTACAGTTTTGTTGGTGCAGCACTCTTCATTACAACAAGGGTACGAATGGATGGGCGGAAAATTATCCCAAGCTGGTTGTGAAGCAAAATCCTGAAAGGAAAGCAGAGCTTTAATTTTCGAAATGCGTTGTGCATGTGTGGTTGCCACCCTTTTTCAGTTTCCTTCTCCAACTTGGATGTCGACCTACTCTCATACGTGCTTACTAAAGTTTTTTTTTTATACATTGTCTTCATAGGATTGTTTGAGTTTTTACGTAAGAACAGGTACAATCAGTGGCGCACGCAGAAATTTTTAATGGGTCGGGGGTTCGTTCAGTGGCGTATCGTGATCATTTGCATTTGGTGTGCGCTGTTTGTGACGTCACAATTTGACGTCAGATTCATGTTTCCAAACCGACGCTTTGGTTAAGTTTGTTGACATCCTAGGCATATTGTTCTACATGCACTCCCTTATTTTATGTGTCATTGCACTGAATATAAACTATCAGCGCTCCAAGTTACGATGTCGGAGGAAAGTAAACTCAACGCTACGACAGCATTTCATACCTGCAAAAATATCAGGTTGCGCGTTAAAACAAAGGAGCAAAACACACGCACCACTGCGTCAGAGCAATTTACAACGACAGAATGAGGCTGCGCTAATGTCTTATCGAATACGAGCAGTCGAATATAGAAAGTGTGCGACTGGACTGGCTGGCGCACACCTCGATTTGGAAGATCGAATCTTGCTAAACTACACAAGAATTGAGAATGCGCATAAAGTACGTAAGAAAACTTTCAATTTTTGTTATGTATAGAAGTCCAGCAAACTTTTGGTTTTCCATTTTCCCAACTGAGACATTTTTAAATGCCTGAATGCTTCTGTGTTAAAAACTGCTGTCTTTGAGCTCGTGCAACAGGTCTATCATGCTACACAAATTGGTAATGTAGCCAATGCGGTCAGCGCTTGCGCTGATCAGCCATAGCAGACAATAAAGATAGCTGTTTCGGACAAAAGTGAACTATCGCGGAACACAATATTAAACATGTGCCGTGGACGAAAGGTCTGCAAAAAGCAATGAGATGGTTTCTGGACGCAGAAGTTAACCCAGATTCCCTCCAAAACGTAATTATTACTTTCTGGCCCACTTACAATGTTCCTTGAAATTTGCATGCGAATATTCCGTGTTATATGCATTAAGTCGACAAATTAACAAGCAAAAAGTATGCGAAAACAATTAATCGTCTTTGCAAAGGTAATAAAGTTTTTGTAAAAATCAAGCTCAAGGGTTTTAACCCCAACCCCCCCCCCCCCTTGCGTACGCCTTTGGGTACAATGGCAACTTTTTTTGTTTATGGTTTCACATAAACAGGTTTTAATTGTGATTTTGAAGGTGTAGGGATTTTTGCTTCAATAATTCCTGTTTCCACTTGCGGTAAATTTTACATCACTTAACCTATTTCAGACCCGTTTTGCTAAATTTACACCTTGATTCAAGTGTAAATTAGGACAAAAGATCTTAGGATACCGGGTAACTTTAATGTTATACCCCATGAAGTAAACCTGGACTGTTTAAGTGGAAGCAATTCGCACGGCTGAAACGAAACATTTGTCATTTGCAAGCGCAACGAATGAATAATTTTGTCAGTCAGCATCTCCTGTAATTTTTGCAGCTTATGTACTTCACGCTGCCAAAGAGTACAGAAACTCGCAGTTGGGGAAAAATTCCGGGATAAACTCTCAGATTCTTCAAATTGTATTAAGTATTGGTTGCATACTTTGAATCAAATAAGAAATGATGGTTCAAGATATCTTAGTATCTAAATCTTGGTCACCGTACTCGTCAATCTGCCAAACTTGCAACGCGTTGCGCTGTCGTTCGATCTTGACTAATATTAGTGTTCTTTTGTGAATATCGCTTAGTAAATTTTATTTTGAGATCGTTTGATGCTCGTTTTGCCGTGCCAAGATGTTCTCAAATCCCATGCATGAAATCACTATTTCACTTTTTGGCCTGCATCTTTGGAACGGCGTTTGAAGTCGCGATTTTGCTCGGACCGAACACTGCAGCTCGGCCTTATAACGTTCCTGGCGGCAGCACCACAGTGGTGCCAAGTGGTGTTGGTCATGGCTTCCACGCAAGACTCACGAGATCAGCAGAAAAACAAAGGGTGATAAACTTTACTGCGGTGTGAGGAACGTTATGCGTGGATTCTGGCAGATCTAAATCGCGTGAGTTACGATCGCTGGTTGTTGATTAACAGCAACATTGTTTGAAAGCCAGCCCTTCGTGCTCTCGTCGATTGTGTCATACCGAAGCAGAACCTACGTGTGACGTACTTACAGTGTTTTTGTTCTTGGTTTGCAGCCATTATCTTATTGCGAACACAGATTTTCGTTCTTTCGTGGTTAACAAACGGTTCGTTTCTTTTTTCAACACTACGTTCATGAAGAGGTTTAAAAACTGCTGCAATTTTGTTTTTTTGCATTGAGTGATATTTCTATTACGAAACAAAGAGTGAGTACTTGTGCAGCCGTTTTACATTCTAAAATCATGACTGCAGGTAGCTGCATGGCAGAAATCATGTGGAGTGGAACTCGCCAAGATTCTTCCCCAAGATAATCGGTGTATTGGTACTGAGTATCCTAACTTAATTGCACGGACACCAGCACAAAATGACCATCGCGTGCAATGTGTGAAGCGTCTATTTACATGGAAGCAAACTTTTTTTTTTTTTGATAACCGTTAATCGATTTCCTCTATGCGTGCCACACCATTCGCATTCTGGTAAATATTTAACGAAACTGCGCACGTCTGATTGGCCTTGTGCCGGTAAGTTGTTCAGCATGTGCAAAGCAAAAAAACTACTGTTTCCAGGGAGAAAAGTTTATACCGGAGTCGATCTTCCCAAAAGTGTGCGCTTAGTAATGTGCAACGTGGCGGTTTTCCGTGCATGGTTTTCCAGGCCTTTTGCACGTCGTGTTCCACTCCCTCACGTTTGTCCAACGTTTGTGGTCTGTACTGAACTGCTCTTTTTTTGCGTCGAGGCTCAGCGTACAAAATGCTGCAATTGAAAAATGTCTCCACATTCTCTGGAAACGCAGTTAGTGCTTATGAGATTTGATACTGGTTCAGTGGAAAGAACTTCTACGGACCAAAGAGTAAGTGGGTCAATTGCAAGCGTAACTTACTGTGATGTAATAACTGAAACTCACCCTCAGCTTATTTTCCTTCACAATCATAAATGTTCAGGGCGAGTGATTTTATCCTGGACACCTACCACATGTGCGTGCAGTATTGAAACTATTGCTGGGACTCTCTTCTTTAGTTCGCGTCGAGAGAGTCCGGTCGCTGCTGAAGTAAAGTGACATTTAACTGCGAATAAACTTGCAATGTCGCTTTCCGGCTAGTTTTTACTCATTGTTTCGTGAACATGACGTAGCGTGTCTTGCACCTTCATCAGATCATCATCCAATTATATGGATAGAAATCCTGCAATGATAAGCATTGCGATAGAACTACACTGCGGTCGGCCGACGTTTTGTTGATCAGTTGTTTGTGTTTATCGAGCTGTAATCATTGCAGCAACATTTGTCGTTTCGTTACTTCACGAAGCAATGCGATATCTGTCGTACTTAACACTTGATGTAGCGTCAGATGTAGAGTTCAGTGCACACTTCGTTTGTGTTAATCTCCATGTTTTTCTTGTTTTTTACTGAGTTGAATATCACAAACGGGCAATTCGCCTGCGAAAGCTGACCGTTGTTATGCCCCATGACGCTGGCACGAAAGTTACTGCTTCACTTTAAATTCACATCAAATCTGCTGCAAACCAGTGGCAAGTGAAAAAATGTATCTGATAAAAACGTAAACGTGATGGTGTTCTGTTTCGCGTGGAATTACGAAACGCTTCAACCACTATCGCGAGTTGAGGGTGCAGCATTTGACCGATCATGAACTTTTTGTGAGTCTGTCGAAGCCTTTCACAAAAGTTATTTTGAATTCTCGAAACTGTTACATTTTGACACTGGTGTCTTTATTCTTTTGCATTAACATTTACTTGTTTTGGTGATCGCTATGTTTATTGTTTAGATTGACCCATGCTCCCTGAGTAATATTCATGTACCGACTTTTTATGGGAACTGCTGTTATTTATGCAGTTGATATTTTAGTTACGAACTTTTAAATCGTACCCTGATAACTTTTGTATCTTTCGGCTTGCGGAATATTGGGGCTTATCGGTTGTGCATATGTACCCTTTGAAATGTGAGACTACAATCCATTTTGTCAGATTTGTGACCTCGCATCCTGTGAGAAGCGTTTAACAAAAACGGCAATACGTGGCTTTCTGTTGTTTTTGAATTCCGATTTGCGAAAACGACGAGTGGTTTATTTAAACAGCGTCTACCCGGATACGCAGCGGACCACAGGGCAGAAATGACGATCTTGATTCACTGCAGTTTGTTTTGAAACTCAAATCATTGTCATTGCAACGGTGTTTGAAACGCATTTCCAAAAGTCCATTTACTCTTGTTTCTGACAAAATTATCATGTTACGGTGTCTGGAAAGTGAGAAAAAGAAATGTTTGTAATTATATTGCACTTAAAGCAGTTATTTGACATGCGAGGGGTTTGTTTGGCTGTGCGACTGGTTCTGATGATACACTACGGCAGCTTGGGTTATGGAGCTCGGCAAGACTTTCACGCTTCGTTACTTACGTAGTGCAAGAAGTGTATTTGTTGCAATTTCTAAAAGTGTCTTGCGTTTTAATGTTTTGGTTTTGAATTGGCCTTGGGGAGGTGGAAACGTGCAACATATATGATGATTAACAATAAGATCGTTTGCTGCTGATGTCCGTCAACTTAAAGCCGTGAAGTGTTTTTGTAAAATTATATTTGCTGGTGATGCTTCCAGTCATGTGTGATTTGTACTGCCTCTGGCGCACTATGAAATACAGCAGTCTGTCTGCTGAACAAAAGCACACCCGAGGTTGAAGAGCAGTACACCAGTTCTCGGTGTTTTGATGCAGTTTTCATGCTTCTGCCTGCAGCATTTAGCGTGGTTTGATGCGGAGGCGTTGCTGTATACAGTTTCGCTTTTTGCGCACTGGTTTGAGAAAGGTCAGTCGACCTGTGTCTTGAACCTTTCTCTTTTCGTCATCGAGTAAAAACGCAATTGTAGGCCTACCGCACGTCCTTTGGAGGGCTTGCCCTCCTTTATTAAAGAAACAAAATGTCTTTCGAGGACGCTGATAATGATAATGGGAAAAATGTCCTTTTTTAGCATGTCGTATTTTTTTGGAATACAATTTACGGCTAATTCTCTTAGCCGTATTTCGAGTGGATTATGTTCTGGAACGGACTGTATTCAAGAAACTACGGAAATGTTTTAATTAGAGCACCTTGCTGGTTGGATTTGGGACGTGTTTTGTTACAATGCGAGTAGCGGTAACGTTCGGCGGGATTTAGCTTCCAGTGCAAATGCTGTCCTTTTGGTTGGCCTTGATCAAATATCGTTTGATCATAAATCTCATGGCTCACTTCCTGTATTAAACTTTGCAAGCCAAACAACTCAGTGCAACCAGTGGTGTAGGAGGCGATAGTGCAGGGGATGCAAGCGCACCGCCAAAGTTTTGATTTGTCGAAAATGCGGGCAAAATTCGCAAAAATCTCGGCAAAATAACTGAAAATCTGGACAAATTCTCTAAAAATCCGGGCGAAAATGGCGCCCAACGTATGCAGAATTACACGTGAAGGCCTTTTTAATGGGAGGCCACATCAAAATAAGGTCTTTGAGGGAGAAAATTTGTAGGCAAAAGTCGCTCACAAACTTTTCGGACAAGTTTGGGAAAATTCGGGCAAACATCCTTCGCACCCCCAAAAATTTGTCTGCTGCTACACCTGTGAGTGCGAATAAGATGGAGGAGATAATGTCACAGGTGACAGCGCATGTACCCTTGGAGAAGTTGTTAGGACAACAGAGAATGTGGCACGAAACGTACTTTTCCAAAGCAAAAGAGACGAATGTGATGGACACCGTGGATGAATTTCAGCAGCGTGCGCTGCTTTCGAGTTTGATACCATGCTGTAAATCAGCGGTCCCCAAACTTTTTGAATGCCGGGCCAAATTCGCGATCATGTCAGCGTCCGCGGGTCGGACTACTTTGTGTATTGAGAAAAACAACACGTGCACCATCACTCACGTTTGTATACCGGTACTGCTATTTATTTTATTTGCTCAGAAACAAATTTGCAATGTGACTTACGAAACTAATTCTTTTGTCACATAATAGTTGTAGTATTTGGTACCATGCTTGATGCTGCAATAAGGAGAGTGTCCTGCATCTGAAATTCTGCTTCGACACTTTAATTTACAATATTTAATCTTAAAAATGAATTGTTTCCAAAGATAAATACTTCCAAACACCCAAATCAATTTCGAGCACGTTATGAAATCTTAGGAGACACCCTTTGCAAAACTGCAGAAGCGTTTTTGATAGAAATTTTTCATTCAGATCCAAGTCATTCTGCAATTCAATAAATTCCGTTGCAGTGGTTTTTAACCTTTTCTCTACTACGCCCCCTTAAGTAATTGTCCTTTGTGTCAAGCCCCCTGACTTTAAATAAGCTGTAAAAACAAATGTGTTTTTTGGTAAATTTATTAATCAAAATTTCCGTGTTCTAAAGCGCGTAAGGGCTCACATCCCCTGGAAATATATTGATTCCCCCTTGGGGTGTGCCCTCACCATTCAGAGCCACTGTTCCATTTGGACATCTATTGACACTGATTCAACATCAAATTCAAAAAGTATTGAAAAAAATTTTATGCCACTTTCCAAATTATGAAAATCCTGAAATTGGCGATCAAATTCGCGTTGCAACTTTACAATTTCATCAGCGTATTCAGCATCAGTGTGTCACTTTCACCGTCTCCAAGTGCACTTTGCAAACACGGAAAAAATGTCAAACACATATTGGCATATCTGCCTTTGCGAAAATTTTAACTTGGTTTTAAACGCTTTAATTTCACCAAAAAGCGTGTGAATGAGTTTTTTCTTTCTTTGGCAGGGTTGTGGACATAGGCGTAGCCAGGGGGTGGCCAAAAGGGCCATGCTCCTCCAAATTTTCAGAAAATACAGTAATTTGTGCTTTGAGAGGAGTTTTTCTAAACAAAATAGTGCTATTCGCCTAAAATCAACCATTTTGGCTCCCCAAAATTTTTGGGCTGGCCACCCCTCTGGTTGCGGAGTCGGAGGTAAAATGTGCGTCTCCGACTCCTAGCTTCCAAAATTTCCCGACACCGACTTTTTAATATAACGTGAATGAGGTTTGGCCATCCCAACATTTTTGTAACAAATACCAATCAATAGAAATCGTGGTGCACAGCACGAATTCTCGGTTTCATTAAAAGTTTCAAAAGTTCTACCATTTCAAGAAGCACGAGATAGGATTCCTGAATTGGGAGTGCGATGTAATGAATGATTCAATTGGACTTCAGGGGTCGGATAAAAAATCCGACTTCTAATGTTGTTGAGAATCCGACTCCACCCAAAAACCCCGACTCCTTGTGACACCGAGTCCACAACCCTGCTTGCAATGACGCATTCAGATTGGTCATTTTTTCTGTTACATCTACCAAGAAAACAAGTTTTAAAAGCCACTGAGTATTAGAAAGCCCATGCTGTTTCCCTTCAGAATCCATGTAAAATTTACTTCCTTGTCTTGAATCCCACACTCTCTTCAACGTTTTTCACCTGCTAAGCCAGCAATTTTGTTAAAAGTAGAAGACTTTGTAATTTCCATCGATTTCCTCCATGCGCTGGTTAAATTATTTTGCTTTTGGTGTAAATACATCTTATATTTATTTATTTACTTACACGAATTGCTAAAATGCAAAACAGTTCTAGAAAAGCTCGCGGGCCGGATTGAAACCCTCCGCGGGTCGGATCTGGCCCGCGGGTCGGACTTTGGGGACCGCTGCTGTAAATGGATGATGGTCCTGCACGGGCAATGCAACGGCCATAACAAACTGTAGCGCCGTTACTACAAAAGTTTCTTTATCGTTTCTTTTTTGAGAAACCCTTCTCTCTGGTTATGTATGCTTAACAGTAAGCTGAGCTGCTCACTGTGCATCGGTATGGTTTTCGTAGCGAGTTACACACACTTGTTTTCGTCGAATTTCCTGATTAATGGCACCTTGCCAGTGGTCACAGTTCGTGGGATCATGTGAGCACATGCAAGCTTTTTGATGGTAAGGCCCACTTTTGTTCACGACTGTTGCAGTAGATTTTGGACTGAACCAGTCTTCATGGACTCTTGACTGGTGTTCGTTACGTCAAAATTGGTGTCAAATTCAAGTTTCCAGTGTAATGCCTGGACTGTACGTGGTACGGGAAACCATCATGTCGTGATATATGTATTGCAACCAATTTACCTTACAATTTTCACTTCTGCTGCGTGACATGAATTACCAATGTGAACGTTGTTGGCGTGTTTCATATTTTTTGAGTTGTCACGTCATTGTAGGGTTGCCAGATCACTTAAAACTTTTTCAAGGACATTTTGCTTTTCAAGCAGATACAGTGGGCTACTTTGATGGGCGTCTGCAGGGGGGCAAAACGGGCATTTGCCCCGCCTTGGAATTGGGACAAAGAACCAAAAATTTTTAGAAACTCTGAAGTCAGCATCTTGATTTCAATTGATTTAATTATTGCAATAACACTTTATTCACCGATTTGATACTCACACTGCATAAGAGCCAGGTTCACTGTTATGGCGTAATGCAGTGATAAGCTTGCAATTCACTAAGTCCACTTCTGCAGACTCGCGTTGCAAAACTTGCGAGCGCATTGTTCTACTATTGCTCTTTGTTGCCTAACAATAACATGGCAACGAATCTTCAAATGTTCACTTCAAGTTACTGTAGTTAATGCGTTTTGCCGCATGTGACTGTTAACTTCAGACATCTTTGGTAGGTGACATAGGCGTAGCCTGGGGGGAAGCCATGCATACCCCCCAATTTTTAGCATACCTATTCATTTCGTGCTTTGAGAGGCTCCATCCCACACAACATACTGTTGCTCGCCTAAAATCGGACATTTTGGTCCCCCAAAATAAGTTTGGGCTGGCTGCGCTACTGTATGGTGATGCGGCGAGACAGTTACTGCTGATAACGGTAAGACACGTTTTATACTGTGTGAAAAGAAGCAGGGGTGAATCTGTAGCAATACTTCCATTTCCTCAAGTTAGAAAAATCCATTGGGAGATTGCGAGTGTGACCAATGTGCATGAGTGAATAGCTTAATCAAGCTTCGCTTGTGCAGGCTTCTTTTCACACAGAAAAACTACGTGGTTTGTTACAAATACCTGTATGAAAGGCTTGTGGGAATATGTCTTTAATGGTTAAGGCTTAGTTCTGACTTCTGAGCGAGTACTAAGTGCAAAGATGTATTTGCTGTGGGGGGTTTTCGTAAAATCATCTCCTCAGGGTTTACGCCTGCGCGGTGTTCTAATTTTAGTAAGTTCTTAAACAGTCCGATAGTCTTGTTAGAATACAGGTCTATTACTCATTATTTGTAAAAGTTTTGCAAGAGTGTCTAACTTTCTTGTTTTTTCACCGCTAGTGTGGATCTGGTCGTTGATTGTTCTTAAATTATGACTTAATTGTAAAAAGTGCTCGCAAAGCGGATATTAGGCAGTTTTTGAAAAGAAGAAGCGTTTCTGATAGCCGAAGTGTAGAAAACAATTTGGACAAAAGATTTCAGAAGTGAATTGTTTTCAACCAGCACAGACTAATGAGAGAGCCGCAAACGTATCCGTTGATATTTGACGTCCATTTGAGACTAAGCTGTGTGGAATTAACAACGATAACGACAATTATTCGCCAATTCAGCAAAAGCTGTAATGGATGACAGAAAGTAGGCATACACCCTTGTGGCGAACTCGCATACAGCTCCACTTGAATAAGATTTCAAAATAGATGCGAAAAGAGCGCGTGCTTACATGGGACATTTTCTTTGTGGTGCAGAAAGAGTAAAACGTTTTGTGAACGTCCATATGCATTGCAACGTCAGCAACCTGAAAAAGATAAGCAAAATGTCGACGTTGCCCTCCCCTGGAAAAATTTGTGCCGGCCCCCATATGGCTACTTTCACCCTTTCAGCAAGCTTTCACGTATGGGCAAGTCACACTAAGCGGAAAAAATTAAGGACAAAGAGATGTTTTTCAAGAATCAAGGACATAACGAGTTTGGATAGCAAATTCAAGAACAGTCCTTGGCGCTCAAGGACGTCTGGCAACCTTACGTCATTCTATACGAAAAAGTTTACTGTCATGTCGATTTGTTATCTACCAAAAATGTGAAGTTAAACCTCTCGTGAAATTTCAGCATATACCTTGGGAGATCTGTTGCCAAAATTGAAAGATGTTAGGCTGTCCCAACAGGACTTTCGAAAAGCACGTATGGGCACAAAAAGGCTTACGATATGCAAACGTGTCATCCTTGCGCCTGCGAAAACGTTCAAATCAAGATATGCCATTAGTGTAGAACGATATTGTTATTGCAGCTTCCCTGATTTCATTTTGTTTGAAAGCTGTGCTCAAACTCACAACGTTATTAGTCGACGTATTACTTACACGCAGTTCGTGCTCCCGAAAACAACACTGTTAAAAATCAGCAATGGACAAGGACCTTTCTATAATGCTATTCAAAACTATTTTCTGTGTGAACTTCGCTTTAATATAGTTATTATTTATCAATTTACAGTTCTTCAAAAGTTCGCATTTTTCGGTTTGTTTTTAACGAACCTAAGCGACATTTACTTTTGCTAAACACAACTCCGGCAAAACAATTCACCAGTCACTGTGCATAAAGTTTATTCAAGTATTTGTCTGGCTCAAATTGCGAAATAACGCAAATGTAACAAGAGGAAAAAGAATGATATCAAGGAACAGAAATTAACTGCATGATGATGAAAATATATAAACACCAAAACTTCAGGTTTAGCAAATCGATGTGATCTCACATTTTGAATCACAAAGGTTGGCGAAAGACTATGGGTCAGCTGCTCAGCCAGCCCTGTTGCTATACAAATCAATTTTAAATTGAAGGCATATTGCATGTAATAAAAGAAAGTATCACAGTGCATCGAATCAACGTCAGATTAAATAAGTTGACAAAACGAAAAAGCAGAAGGGGAATGCATGCCTATGTACAAGGGTGCGGAGTGAGCAACTGGAGAGGGAAAAGAGGGAACTAAAAACAATATTACAGAAAAGTGAGAAGCATATCAATCGAATATCAAGAGGAATGTCGGCAAGATATAAAATTTAAAATATGTGATATGACAGTTGCTTAACGAAAAAAGATCATAGTCCACCGAGGCATGATGCTACCGACGATAAGGTATCAGCAATTTTTATCTACAGTAAATAAAACTTTGCAATCTCGTTCTACACATAAAGAACAAATTTGTCGTTGTAGCCAATCGCTACAGTGAGTTGGCGAGACATGCCATTTTTATCCAAAAGCAGTGTCGACCTCGTAAGAAATTTGGAAACCACTAGCCTAGATCAATGCGGAGCGCATTACCCTAAACCAGAAAATAACTCCGCAAAAGCAACTGGCCATTTTGCACTGTTGTTTGAGGTAGGTAACCAGGGGTGTAGTCAGTTGGGAACGCGTTCCCACACTTTTTTCATAGATACCTGACCTGAACATATACATTTTAACTCAGATTTCTTACGTAGCTCCAGACGTCGCATAAATCACAAGCTATCTTTTGTATAGCGCCCTAAGAAAACAAAGGTTTTCGTTTGTAGTGTAATGGAAATTAATATTCTATTAAAATACTGGTTTGAACGAGTTAGAGGTGCTATTGAAAATAGCAAGATTTTTGGGTGCGTTCCCACACTTCTTGTTTCAGAACTACACCCCTCGCGCAGTAAGGAAGCCAATTGTCATTGAACATTAGAATAAACGAAAACACAGCGGCAAAATAACTGATCAATGTAAACAAAGAGTGTTACAGGATTGGTGAAGGACCATGTCGGTCATCTGGTCAACCAATCCTGTTTATCACTTTTTGAAAAGTGTTGAGAAACAACAGTTGGAGACCAAGTAGGCCTACATGTCGTTTTTCTAAGTAGGGTCAGTGGCGGATCCAGCCCGTAATTTTAGGGAGTTGATTTCAGTAATATGTGGTAGTCAAGTCTACTAATGGCCATGGGCGTCGGAAGAGGGGGCAGGGGAGGCCTTGCCCCCCTGGATTTTGAAATTATTAGCAAAAAAAGGTTGTTTTTTCAATTTCGAGGGGTAAAAAACAAATTTCCCCACTTTTGGCCCCTCTGGAAAAAAGTTTGGGAAAATTCTCTACTGCTCCCCCCTGGAAAAAATCCTTCCGACGCCCATGATAATGACTTCGCTACTATAAGAGAGATGAAAGATACTTCACAACACTCCTGTGACAAAACAATGGACGACAAAATGACCTTCAGTCGCGAATACTGTTTTCTGAATTGTGCAAAATCATGGTGAATAAAGTTTTACTTTTGTAGGTTTTGGGGGAGGCGATCGCCCCCCCTGGATCCGCCCTTGAGTAGGCTACATGTCGTTTTTGGCGTTCATTCTTGACCCAAGGACATGTTGTTTTCAGCATTCATTCTGAACTTGTATTGCATCTTATCCCTTAAAAAACATTTACACAAATGACTGGGTTTGCAAAAAGGCACTGTTAGCGAATATACACAAGAGCTACGTGACGGCGGAACGTACGTTATTGTGGGGAGTCCTGGGACGGATTTAAACATGTCACCCACATCGTGTTTGATTGATTCTGTGACGTGATCAGCGATCATCAAACTTTGGAAGGCCGTTTTTACAATGCTCATTGTGACTTCATCGCACTTATTTTCATATTTTGTCAAAACCACCAGCTCAAAAAGCTACATGGTTCTTTTTGCGAAGCAAACTTGGGGTAGAAAATCTCAATTTGCGTAAACAAGCTTCAATGAGAAACCGTGCTCTAACGGAATCTCTCCTCTAGGACGATTTCTAAGATGTGTTTGTAAGAGATGACATATAAAAAAATTTGTGGAGAGATATCCTAGAAAGAATTCTTTTGCATGAGGAATGCATCAGTGAAAAACGGCTGTCAAAGAATGTTTAAGGGCTTGCGGTAAAAAGGGTCCTTGACAAGATTTGAAACGACAAGAGATGTTCGTGGTGAGAGGTGTCATGGTGGAAAATGTCGTGGCTCGAATTTCATCGTGATACTTGCACTGAATTAGAAAGTGACACGTGCTCAGGAATTCGTACGAATGAATCAGTTTCTCGAAATATCGGTCTTTATCTTGTGAAAGTAATTTCCTTGATTCAACGGCCTTCCTCCAGATTGTCCATCGTACCAAACATTTCTGCCGCTAGAAGTAGCGCAGAACTGCACAGTACTGTTTTCTCTTGTGAGCCACCTGCTGCGCTCATTTTTTAATTCTTTTTGTGATGAACGTTTTGGTTTTACTTTGATTTTGTCATTTTGTTCCGTCAGTTCAGTCGTCTTTGTTTTTTTGTCAGTTTTTGGTATTTCAGGCGATGCAAGTTTTTCTTTCGTTTCGCCCATTACAAAGTATGTGTCGTTGGTTGGATTGTTGGTCATTTTCTCATCATCCTTGTGCTTTTTTCCTTTGAATGCTGTAAACAGTTGTTTCAGCCTTATAAGCTTTTTCAGATGCTCGGCTTCCACTACTTTAGCATTGTGATCCAACTCCAGCCTGCAAAAATATGTAATTTCAATGATGGTATGACCAATGTAACGCAAGTGGTCGAGCACATGAGCAGGATTTACAGGAAGTTAATTTATTTATCAAAGTCTAAAGACTGTTTACGTGGCAAATGAAAATTGTCAGCAAGATCTGGTTTTATAACACGCAAGTAACTTTCAATATGTTTTGCCAAGGTCAGCATATGAAGAACGAGTTGACCAAATCCCCATGATATTCCAATTCCGAGTATACATGAAAATTACAAAAACGGCTCCTAGTATCATTTCTGGCACACACAGTCCTATGTCCCAGACAAGAACTCTGGTAATGGGTAGTGTGTAGGATTTTAATTATTTGTTTTTCGTCTGCTGAAAAAAATATGCTTTGGCCTGGCGTCCCCAATGAACCGCCGCTGTTTCCTTTATTTATTCACTTGTAGCAAATATTCCTGATGGTGCAGGAAAGCGCGTTCCTTCGCAAATCTTTTCTAGATTCGAGGAAAGACCAAAAGCAGTGCCAGCGCTACCATTAGGCGAACTAGGCGGCTGCCCTAGGGCATTGGGCCAAAGGGGCGCCAAAAAAATTGTGTGGTTCAGAAAGTGACGAAAGTACACCAAAATAGGAATGAACATGATGAAAGTGAATGAAACACACGAACATGCAGTTTATGAGAAGGTAAGGGTACTTCACTATTTCAGGTTTTCTGCAGAAGGGTTAATATTTTTCCAGTTTAATTTCAATTTCACATATACTAGGCAAGCTCTGTCGCAGTTTGGTTTGAATTTCAATTATACAATAAACTTTTCTCATGAACAAAACGTCCTTCGTATTTTCTTAATGTATGCGATGAGTAGAGCAACGATCTTTGTATAGGAGGGGTGGGCTCTGGAAATGATCTTGCCCAGGGTGCTCACAAGTCTATTAATAGTCTCCTCTCCTGTCAAGACCAGCATAGCATGCCATCCAGGCCACCCTTCAACAAGCTTACTGCAAAATTTTAAGGACACCACCTCTGTTCTTTTCATTTCTTGATTCTTGAGTTTTCCTGGCTGCGCCGCTTTTTTCCGAGCGGGTTTATGTCGAAGTCTTCACTAAATCATGTCTCCAGTGGCAATTATAAGGGGTGGCCTGGGTGGGCCGTGCCCTCTCCAGATCTTTGGACTTTTTAGTAGGCGCAAGCAGGAAGTGTGGAAATCGCAAAACCAAGATTTGAGAGCCGACCCGACGTATAAACTCAGGGAAGATGGAATCCAGACCCGGAGACTTTCCTGGCTTCAGGCGCCTGAAGGCGGCAGCAAGCTCCTTTGGCCTGAAAGGCCAGAGATATTGTTTCCCTCATACGTTCGGACCTTCCACATGTCGGGCAGCTGCTTGTTGACAAGCCTTGTGGATTATGTATTTGCTGTGTGGAGTAAGACGTTCTTTTGGTTAGGTTTCACCTTTTATTTTGGCCCTTATAGCAATTTTTGTCCAACCACTCTGTACCTGCAAAAACATTCATTTTTGTGTCAGTATTTGCGGTGTCCTAGTCATTTGCCTGCACGTTTGGTAATTCATACTCCATGATTGTTTTATACCTGTTTTTTTCTTTGCCCGGAAAATACCCAAAGACCACCTTTGTTCGTCCGATTTTCAAACTTTTGCTGAGCTAGGGGTGAATGGACACCAACTCATAACCCCGCCTCGCGTCCCTATGCTTAAAATGTTATCACATGCTGTCAGACTATAAAAAGTAAACATCAATTAAGGCATGATTTGGCATTCGAATTTCTAGAATACCAGTTTCCGGTCGGCGCCTTGCAGACGCCGACACAAGGGGGGAATGAAGGAGTGCATCCTACCACAAAACAATAAGTGTTTAAACAAGACTTGAGTTGGTTAAAATGCATCACCATAAATGTTCGTATATTACATATACTTCATCGACAAAGATGTTAAACAATGACTTCAGCTTACAATTCCTGAATGAAGTTTCATCTTTTCATCTGTAATAAGTCCCTGTGCTCTGTCGAATGTGGACATTTACGCGGTAAGCCTAGAAAATATGGTATCTGGACCGTATGTGTCCACTTAGTGCCTGATTCAAAAGAATACAACCTATATCCTGACTCTTCACTAATAACTTGATCGTTTGTTCAAATTAAAAAGCCTTATGTTATTGTGCACTGTTAAAAACTTTGACATCTTTTTCGACAACGCTTCAGTACAGTGTCATAATGGTTGCGTATAACAATCGCTCCGAGATAACTCGCTATCACCCTCGTTGTAGTACCATCAAGTCACCATACACTTTCCAAATCTAAAAATAAAAACTTGAATATCTTTCAAGCAGAACCAAGAACTGCTGAAGAAATATCATGCACCTGATGCATTTGTGCATGAAACGACGTATTACTATACAGCTTTGGCATCAAAAACTAAACTTGTATAGATTATTACTTGAGCGCTTTGCGATGCCAGGCGATGTCCCTTTTCTCTCTCGGTTTCTTGGAAATTTGTTCATGTCTTTCGATGAGCCTGCGTAAATTTTTCAGTTCCACCACACGTAGTGCAAGGTCATCAATCAAACTTTTCATCGTTCTTGGCGACGACGGTCGTCGAGTATGGAGATCTTCATTCATTTTGGAAACTTCGTTGTAAATCGAGCTGCAAAACGTGAAATCTCAATCGGTCTCAAATTTTCTTTTTCGAACGGCTACCCAGCAGACACTACTTCAATTTTTGGTACGTTTAAAACAACTGGTGCTGATTGATAGAGATGCAAACATGATCAAGTAATGGTTGGGATAATCGCTTTATAAGTTAAAGCTGTTCTCAACATCGTCGCCATTAAACCTGTTTCAGTGTGTGGGAATTACAAACCAACGACATCCTTTTTTTATGATGAGATATGCCTTTGTCAAAACGGTGCTGACATGAAGCTTCATTCACTTGGGGTGCTGTGCCAAATATCGCATAAAAATCAATAATTTTAAAGTAATAGGTGGAAAACATCACCTCCAAATTTTTTACAATACATGAAATCAATTTTGAGAAAGAAACTTAAAATCAGTTCCTTTTGTACTGTATTTAAACGGGTTGCTTGTCACAAACTTACCCAGAAAATTTGATCCTTACGTTTTTGAGATGCTCATTTGCCTCTATTAATGCCTGACTTAGAGTTTCCATTTCAGTGAGTCCGTCAGAAAGCCTGAAATGCAACATTTTTTCAATCAAAGGGGTTTTAACCAAAACTGAGCTTCAAATAAAGAATACTATTGGCTAGATCAGAGAGGTGCCATCCGCGGCCCGCCGCGTTGTTTGGTGCGGCCAGCGTGGTTGTGTTCGTGATCTTGAAATGGTATTTCAATTTCAAATGAAATACATTTCTCAATTTTTCGTGCTACTCATTTCACAATCATTTACCACAAGCTTTTGCACTTGATCAGAGCTTTGCAGCTATTGAAGTTCACGAACAAAGAACTGTAACATTTTTTAATTACCTGGGAACCATAGACCACGAAGCGAATATAAATTTTCGCGCCATTTATAACTGTTACGCTACAGCCCAGACTAAGTTCTTTGTGATTTAAAACTTTTCTATGTGACTGAAATGCGAGGCTTGCAGAGGCTTTGCTGTGTAAAATTGTTCGAACAATTCGTCAAGACTTGACAGGCAGTTGTTCATGCGAACTGAGAGCAGGGACGCCGGAGTGGGGGTGCATTACAGGGGCACTGCCCCCCTTGACCTTTGAAAGGGGGGGCAACGGGGGTACAGGTGCCCTTGCATAACAGTATCATAAGTAATTTCATGACTTATCAAGGTCGATTTGAAAGAAATTTACTGCAGCTATTCGCGCATACATGAAATTCAGAATTGTTTTCTGTAATTTCTGTTATTAGTTTTGAGATCAACATTGTGTTAAACATGTAAATGCGAAAAGAATGACTACTATGTGTGCGCTTTTACACTGAACTCAAGCAAACAGCTTTGAACTAGTGGTACGTCAAAAACATGGGCGTCCAAAGCAGGGTCAAAACAGGGGTGGATCCAGGGGAGTGATTGGGCGATCGCCCCCTAAAAACTACGAATTAACTTTATTTACCATGATTGTGTACATTTCGGAAAACAGCATTCGCATTACAAGGCCATTTTGTCATCTACTCTTTTGTCACAGCAGTGTTTTGAACTATAACCTACTTCATCTCTCTTACAGCAGTGAACCCGTAATGAGACTGACTATGAAATATTACTGAAATCGCCCCCCTAACATTATCCACCGCTGGGTCAAAGCAGACATTTGTCCCTCCCTGGGAAATTGGGAACCAAAGTTTTCTAGAAAACTTGATGTCAGCAGCTCAACACCGATTAATTGATTTATTTCTTGCAACGACAGTTTATTTGCCGGTACGACACTAACACTGCACAAGAGCCAGGTTCACTGTTCTGGTGTCATGCAGTGGTGAACTTGCAGTTCACTCGTGCCCGCTTTTTTGCCTGCAGAGGCAGGTTGCCAAACTTGTGACCGAGGTGTTTCACTGTTGGTCTCTACTGTGTAACAATAACATGGCAACAAATCTTCTAGTGTTCACTTCAAGTTGCGATATTAGACGTTTTGCCGCATGTGAGTGCTGTACGCAGGCATCTTGGCAGGTAATGCTGCGAGGCAGTGGCTGCTGATAGCGGTACGCAGGGACGACGGAGAGCGGTGGCATTGCCCCCTGGCCTTTGAAGAGGGACAACAGGGGCAAAGGTGTTTTTTCATAACAGCATCATAGGTAATTGTATGATTTATCAAGATCGAATTGAAACAAATTTTCTATAGTTTCTTTTATAGTTTTTGAGGTCAACATTGTTGTTGAACAATAGCAAGCATAATTGGTAACAATTCTTTTGTTTATATGTACGTTTCTATTGCCCTCAACTTTTTACTGCCCCCCTTGTCCAACAGAAGTTCCGGCACCCCTGACTGAGAGCTATTAGATTTGATTTTGATTTTGGCGTCAGAAGTGCAGTTAGAAAGGATTTCAGTTGATTCGCCTGACATCATTAACTCGATTTATGATGGTGATGTTGTTTGTGGTTGTGTAAGTTTTGGGATTGGAAATGCAGGCAGAAAGAGAAAAATTCGCAGCAGGACAAGGGAAAGAGGATGTTGAAAAGGTTGACAATTGATGATAATAATAGTATTTGTTTTGCAGTTCATAAAAGCGGCAATTTAAACTGTAATTTAGTCTCAAAGATTGGCCATTTTATGCGAAGCATGAAGTGATCGAAAAAACGAAAAATTCTTCATGAAGGGCGGATGTTTAAAGACGAGTTGTTTGTGAAATATTTTGTTGTTCAACGAAATGAATAGGCTCTTTGCTTGATTTGCCGAAATAACATTGTTTGTCTGCAAGCATTTAATTTCAAGCGGAACTACAACTCCAGGCATTCAGAACAATAAGAAGGAATTTAAGTCAGTTGCAGGTGGATAAAGCCCATCAATTAAAGATGTCATTGCACGGGCAACAGAAAATGATTTCCCTCTACAAAAAAGACACTCAGATTGGATTGAATTGAGCTTCAAGTTGAGTGAAGCAACAACAGCAGAGAAAGAAAAGCCTTCAGGGACTGCAAAATAATTGTAAAAAATGCTGTGATGTAGGGAAGTTTGCCAGTTAGCAAATTATATTTCAACTTGAAAAAATGTGCATGTGTTGTGAAAATGAGTGTCAACTTTTGCTTCTTTGGCTGCTTCCAACGCATACAATAATTTTGCATGTTTAGTGATGCTGTTTTGCGGTGGATTGGAAGTTGTAAGAACATACTAAAAATGCCGTATAGCGCTTGTTTGTTGTCGCGAAAAGCAACCATTGAGATTGCCAGTAATTTTGCTTGTGGAGATATGGTAACCCTATCATATGTCTCATTTCATTCACATATTTTCAATAAGCCTGTCGCCGGCATGTAGTTGGTAGTTTGAAACAGACGAAATTACACCATATATTCAATATCTGTTGAGTGGCCACTTAAATTAATTTTTTAAAGGATGAATAGAGTTTCATCCAATAAAATTTGATGCGGCTCACGATAACTTTGCAAAATTTGGTTGTGGCTCGCCAGTGAGAAAGGTTGCGCATGCCTGGGTTGGTAAGCCAAGCGTGTTCATTCCTGCAACTAGGAATGGTAGCAGTCGTCGCAAGGGTGAAGGGCACCCTCGAGCTCCAAATATGACAGGCTGCATATGACAAACAAATAATCGTGTTAAAAGCACATGTCTAACATGAGTCAAAATCATCATTATCTCGAAAGATGTTTCTCAGTAAGATAACCGGAAGAAAACTGTGAAATATTCAACAAAATTTACAGAATGTCGCTGTTATTGTCTTCAATGCATTCTCTTTCCACTGAAATCAATTTTCTTCACGTAAACTTGTACGATGATGTGGTATCATAACGTAAGGGGACATTGCATTGACAACAAGAAACCTTACTTCTACCTAAAGTTTGATTTTGGCTTTCCTGTTTGCAAGCACAGCAGTTTTCCAACAAGTTACAGAGATGTCAGCCCTAAAAGAATCCACTGGTCCCTAATTTACACTGTTTTCAGCGCTTTGAGGACTGAGGAGGTTGAAGCGCGTACTTCTTTTTGCTCATTCAGATCTGCTAATGATCAAACCCTTCATGCGCTATTTTGAAATTCTTGTAAACTAAAAAAAATTCCCAAGCAACTATGGAGAGATTAGGTAGAGGCGACTATTTTTGCTTGGCTTGGCATTTCAACCGCTCGAGAAATTATATTTTGACTTCTCAAGCCTGTGTTGTACTGCTATAATTTGCAAGCATCGAACTTGCAAATTGTTTATAAAACTCACTGTGTTTGTTAGATCATATAAAACTTTATGATCTTTTCACCAAATTTTGTATTTTTGAATTAATTGTTTGGACAATAACATTTTCTCTGCTCGTCGATTGTCACTAGCAGTTCTGAGGAAGGCATGCTTTCCATGAACGCCTATACAGTTACAGAAAACAACTTATAATACAGTTCTCTTCCCACAAAATTTTGTGTCTAGATCAGGGGTCTCAAACTCAAATTGCTCCATGGGCGACATGAGGACTTACAAGGTAACCGCGGGCCGCATTATGACGCTGACGTACGCAACAGTAGCGGTACTTGAACCTAAATTTTACACCTTATTTCCTGCGAAAGGTATCATGAATTGCAGTTAAATCATTTCTAGCCGTCTCTACGTTCGTATTAATCAATTCTAGTGGTCTTAGGAACTTGTTCAATCGCTAGCTGAGCACATTTCAAACACCGGTGAATAAACTAACGTAAATGTCATTCGTTTCATTTATTTTCATGCCTGCGTTTCCTCTAGGGAGGGTAGCGGGGGCAGGGAACACGGCTTTTCGGTCTGGTCGACTCAGTCTCGCCGATTCGGTCTGAGCCGTTTCGGTCTGAGTCGTTTCGGTCACGGGACTTTTCGGTCTTGGTCGTTCCGGTCTCGAGGCATTTCGGTCAGGCTATGGAATCTTGCAGAAATCTTATATGTTCACTTTTTAATGCAGACGTACTTAAATCAACGGAAGGTTTTATTTAAAAAAAAACCTGATAAACATGATCCAAGATCCAACAGTTAATCAACATGAACATATGATTTTCGTTATCATCAGCAAGCAAATCAAATCATGATCGACATTTTCAATTAAATACAAATACTTAAAACTCATAATTACAAGTCACATTAATCGCCATCATGATTTCTCAAAAGGGAGTTAGTATAACACCAGCTAGCGTGACATTTCGCCTGCCTACACAATCATTTAAATAAACAAATGCAATCAGTTGTTCATGTACAGAAATGTCGTGGCCGAAATGTCCCCACACCGAAACGGCCAGACCGAAACGGCTCAGACCGAAACGGGCAGATCAAAAAGTCCTGTTCCGGCGGGGCAACATCCGTAGGAGGACTTGGAAAACCTCACAATCAACAGCAATTTCAGATAGTTCTGCTGGTTCCACACCAAGACGGGACCAAGCAAGGTCAGTGATGAAGTCACGCCACCTGGTCCTTGGTCGATATTTGGGTCGCTTTCCCGTGGGTTTAGCCAGCAGGACTTGCCTCACCAATCTTCTGTGGGGCATTCTGGATACCTGGCCGAACTAACGTGGTTGCGTTCTCTCAATTCGGAGAAATGTTTCGACATTCAGGACTCTGTGAATTTCGCAGCTGCACAATTTGTCTCGAAGCGTCATACCAGTGGCGTAACAAGGGCGGCGAATCACTGGGGGGCACCGAGAAGGCCCAGCAATGTCGCAAGTTTTTTCTTCAATGCAGTACATTTACTCCCGAAAGATCTTAGGCTCAAATATGGAAGCGCCAAATTTGTTTCTTGCTCCGGAGGCAAACTAACCTCCATAAGCCCTTTTGTCACACCGTGGGCTCTTCGCAAAACTCCCATCTTTGGTGCTTGCACCTGAGTTAATATTCTTTGGGTCATTACCCAGGATTCATGACCATAAGTAAGGATCGGAATAAAGACCGATTTGAAAACTGACAGCTTTGCAGTGTTTGAAAGCTGCCGTTTTCTGACTACAGAGCAACAAAACCCACGCAGAATTGCGTTAGCTTTATCAACCCGTGTATCAATCTCCTCGCTCCGCCTTCCGCCACTCGTAAAAACCACCCCTAGGTACATGAAGTTCTCCACCTGCTGCAGTGTATTGCCGCTCACTTGCCGCATACACTGCCTTGGGTTTGTAAAGAGACATAGTAGCCTACCTCGGCATTTTTCGCACGCAGCAGAAAACAGATCGAGTGCATGCTGAAGAATGTTGAGAACGTGCAACCAGTACCAAATCGTATGCAAAAAGTAAACGGTTGATCCTGCACCTCCTGACTGTGACGCCCTCGTCAACTCGGCTGTGTCTGTCTATCCAATTCATGTAGACCAGTGGTTCTCAACCCGGTTGTGAGGGCCGCATTCGGCTCCCAGGCACCCTTTGCGAGGCCCTCTTATTTCGCGGCATCTTTTTTCATGGCACTTGGCAACGAAAATGTTAGTTATTTGAAGATTCCCAAAAAGCATCGCGGACCGCACAAAAGGCCGTCGCGGGCCACATCCGCGTGTCTGAGACCCCTGGTCTAGATATTTTTTCGCGTAGGTTACAACATATCTAACGATGCATTTGAATTAGCCACATGTATCGGCACTGAACCTAAAGTCAATATCTAATACACAACCGCATCAAAGTAACCTTCATAATATATGATGACATGATTAGGTTAGAACGACAAACAAACGGAGGGTAAGCTGTTAGTCTAAAATAGATATAAACTTAAAAGAAAGATTAGCAGGACCTTCAAAACTAAAAAATACTCACAAATACATAGGCGTGGACACAAGGGGCGATGCAGGTGATGCAACGTGCACCAAATATTAAAAGTGTTTACAATGTTTACATGAGACTTGAGTTCGTTAAAATGCATCACCAAAGATGTTCATATGTTGCATACACTCAATCGACAAAGACGTTAAACAATGTCTTCTTAAGCTTACAATTCCTAAAAGAAGCCTCATCTTTTCGTCTGTAATAAAGTCCCTGTGCCCTGTCAAAGTTGAACGTTTACACGGTAAGCCCAGAAAAAATGATGTCTGGACCGTATTTTGCCACTCAGTGCCTGATTGAAAAGAATGCAGTCTATACTGACTCTTCACTACTAACTTGATCACTGACTTTTCAAATATACAAAACTATATACGAGCCATGTTCAAGAATATGCTGGTCGTGACCAGCAATAATAAATGAACATAAAAATCACGAAAGATCAACAAATGATCTGCAGGACCCAGTGGCGGCTCTAGGGGGTCTTTGGTGTTTCAAGACAATCCCACGATGACTCGTGGGAGAAACCAAAAGAATTTGCAAGACATCTCTCATGGTTCGGTCAATTTCTTGCCAAATGTTTTAACAACCATTTGTAACATTTATAGCGTTGACGTGGTCTGCGACGTAAGAAGAGCATACATTTAAGGCAAATAATTTCTTCCACCCAACACAGAAGTAAACGCTGTCTTCAACGCTAGAGTTTTGAAATCACTTCTATTGCGATGGCAGCAATAATTCGGGTGTTATCGACGACGATGCATTAATCTTCATTTTATATCAACTAACTAACCGATCACAAAAGGGAAAACGCTCTGCGCAAGTAAGGAAAATATGAAGAGAAAATTGTGATGTTGCTTCGGTAGTCATTTTTACGACTTTACGCCGGATTATCCGTTATTTTATACTAACGTTCGTCCTTAGTCCGACCAGAGGTTTATTTGCCCTGCTTTTTCAAATCTTGCTACATTTGTTTATAGGATGAGCTACATCCGTTAATTTTTGCACCACAAACAAGTGTATGTAAGTTTTAGTAAGCAATGTTGCATAACGCTAGAGCAAGGTTTCTCAACCTGTGGGCCACGGAAGAATTTTGAAGGGGCCACGACCTCATATTATTAAAACTGAGTAGGTTTTTCAAGTTAAATGTTTTAATCGAAAATGTGAGTAGCTCTTCAGCTACAAACGTCATATTACGCTCTATCGTACTTATGTGTTAAAAATTATTGCAACGTGTAAATCTCCACTTAGCCTACCACGTTGTGGACAATATGAAGTTACTGATGGCCTTTTGAGGCAGACAGGCGGCTTTTGCTGCTATGAAAATGATATTTTAGAAGCTGCGGTTGAATTAGAAAGGTGACTTGATCAGTGAATTATGATGCATGTCTGCTTTTTCCTCTGGGGAGGTTTGCAGGGGCAGCACCCCAAGGGGAACTTGAGATACCTCATGGTCAACAGTAATCTCAGATACTTTTGTCCCTGACATCAAGACGGGACCAAGAAACGTCGGAGATATAATCACCCCACCTGGTCCTTGGGTAAACTCTTAGCCGCTTTCCCGTGGGGTAGTCAGCAGGACTTGGAGCGTTCTTGACAGACATGGCCAAACCACCGTAGCTAGGATCTTGATTTGGAAGAGAAGTGACTCGACATTCAGGACTTTGCGAATTTTACAGCTGCGCACTTTGTCACGAAGTGTCACACTGTGAACTCTTCAGGGACGCAGGGAGAGTGGGTGCATGACGGGGTCATTGCCATCATAGGCATACCCAGGGGTTGGTAAAGAGGTCTAGCTCCCGCCAAAATTCTAGCATTTCCTGTCGTTTTCTGTTTAGAGAGGCGCTATCCCACAAAAAAATGGTGTTGCTCGCCTAAAGACAAAAATATTGGGCGCCTCCCAAAATTTTGGGCTGGCTGTGCTACTGGGCATTGCTCCCCTGACCTTCAAAAGAGTGGTGACGGGGGCGGAGGTGCCTTTTGATAACAGTGTCACAGGTAATTTCACGGTATATCAAGATCAACTTGAAAACAATTTATGCAGCTATTCACCCACACAAAAGTTTGGAATGTTTTTCTATAGTTGTGCTGCATTACACCACCTGGCAATACTATTCAACAACACCAAATTCTTTTTGAGGTCAACATTGTTGCTGAACAGAAACAAGCATAACTGGTAACGATTTGTTTGTTTTTTAAAAGTTTCAATTGCCCTTAACGCTTTATCTCCACCCCTCCCTACCGCTGTTCCGGCGTTGGAACTCTTCCCAAAATGTCTATGCTTCTATAAATGGAAATTATATATGCTTCTGCCACAAACCCTCCGTGACCTTCGAATATCTATGCTCCTAATAACAAAGAGGCTGTCTTCACGTTTGATTGCAGGCCACGTTGTGTTTAAAATCGTTTTTAGATGTTTTTACTTCTGTTCTGTGCATGTTTAACAGTTGTTGCATTGGAGAAGTTATACAGTTGGGCCACGGATCCTCTGTTTGTTTATCAGTTGAGCCACATGCTTGAAAAGGTAGAGAACCCCTGCGCTGGAGGAACCACTGACACTGTAAAAGCGTAAAGTAGTGGTCATCGTACTGGTTATCCGTCTACTTTTGCAGCATTAAGTATGCAGCTGTACTGATGAGGTTCAGAAAAATGTGAACAGAAGTTGAGGTATGATGTTGTTCCAGGTCTACTATTTCATTATTTTTTTCTCGTAAATCCACGTACGCGAAGTGTGTGGTTTACCGATGGCCTGGTGAAGCTTTAAGGTTCATTGCATCTCCCACCAAACTAGCCTGGATTCGCTTCCGAAAAAAATATTCATGTTTGATAATAATATTTTTTATTGTGGACTCATGGTCATAGGTGGCGGAACCGGGGGGGCCGCATGGGTCTAGGGCCTCCCACTTTTATTTCTGGGGGGCTGGCCCCTCATTTTTTGCCTGAATATCCTAAGTTTAAGTAACGCAATTAGTACTGGGTCAGTGATAAAACAAATCGTTTAATGAAAAAAACGTTGCAGAATTTTGGCAGTAGTTTGTCGATATTATTTCTAACATATCATTTGTAAGTCGGTAGTGAATTTGGCAGGATTTCGTAATTGAATAATTCTATTTGAATAAGGTTTGTAGGGTTTTGTTTCTAGTGTGGTAATTGTGTAATTGTGTCAGCTAACCCCCACTCTGTCTAAAACTTTGTGCTATACT
>JGI24159J19872_10000237_pt1 | contig 42834 bp, 27 predicted proteins | sample Ectturendosymbi4_FD_19872 | JGI IMG/M metagenome (IMG submission 19872) | reverse complement strand
TGGCATACCTCAAAAGATGCGTTGCTGTCTTCTGAAACCGAGCATGTTTTCACTGACTTTCTAGCTTATGCCGTTCGCGAGTTATGGCTAGACAAAGTTTTAGAGCCACTATAGTGGTTCGCGCGGTCGTTTAGGGGACCATAGGCGTAGCCGGGGGAGCCTAGAGGGATATGGTTCCGCCAAATTTTTAGAATATATGGTCATTTTGTGCCTTGAGAGGCGCTATCCCCAAAAAAATATTGTTATTTGCCGAAAATCAAATATTTTTCCCCCCACGTTTTTGGCCTCCCCAAATTTTTGGTCTGGTTACGCTAGTGTTTCTGACCAGATGTATATTGCATTGTACCTCAAAATTGTTGCAGATGAGTTTGAACGGTCAAGCAAATTGCCGAGTTTTAGTCGGTCTTTTATCTTATGGATGAACATCTGCAATTAATTTTAAATAATCGCTAAATGTAGCCGGTAGCTGAGATTAAAAAACTTTTGCAATACGTATTTTCTCAGAAGATTATTTCACGTTTGTAATGGTTAGTTTCAAATAATAATGATAATTTTATCACCGAACCTTGTTTTCTGTAACCAGTGCAGCCTCTTTATTCCGCATTATTGATACCTGGATGCATTCACCAAATTTGAGACGATACAGAAGGTCGAAAATTCTCAAAGCGATACCGAAGCAGGTATAAGTCTGGATTCTACTGCTTCACAGCAATGTGAGATTTGTGTTCAACTGGTACAGTGATTATAACATTTGAAATATGTATAAACAGTTTTGTAAGTCTTGAATAATAGTAGCTGCTGAAGATTTCAGTGAATGGAATTGGAATCATTTATAACGAGTCTACAACAAGAAGAGTAAAAACAGTTTCTGCTTTGTTTTTTGAGCAAAATCAGAGTTTAAGGTGGCGCATTTATGCAACAATGCACATTAAAGAGAGCAAAAAGAAGTAACACTTTTTCAGTAAAACAACAGACGTTGCAAAGTTGTGCGTAATGATCGCATCAAAACGTAAGGTCATTTCCACTGAATTTAAATCTTGCTAAGGAACCCCCGCGATCTATAGGCAAGAACCGTAACCGTTTCTGAGAAAGATTGAACAACTTTATAAATGGTTGCAATATAGTCATCTGAGAAAGTTCCATAGGATGTCGCAGACACTTTCTCTAAATCAGGGGTGTACAACCTTTTGCTATTGCCGGCGGCATTACTTTTATTTATAGGAAGTACGGCCGCCAATGAGTTCGAGTTATATTTATGAGATACGTTTACTTAAAGAATAGGTTTTATCCGGTATATGTCATTTACTTGTGCCTAAACGTATAATAAAATGTAGAACATTTTAACGAATTTATTAAAAGAAAAGTTTGGTGGACTGATTCATGTCGACTGATTTTCTTGCCTTGCGTTTGTTTTGCTTCAATATACGCCAGCACGGCCGCCAAATCTTATATTTTAAATTGCATGTGGACAGCCGCAAATTTCATTATCGAAGGCCGCATGCAACCGTACGGCCGCAGGTTGTGCGCCGTTGCTCTAAATCAAACGAAACATTTAAAAGCGTGTAGTTTGTGAAACACAAGTGAATCAAGTCCTCCAAGACGTTTTCAATTTGTCGATTGTCGATTTGCTCTACAAAATTCATGATGTAAAAATCGCAGGGTAGAAGAAAAAGGCAAAAACAACTTTGCACTCACACAATCACGATCAAATGTACCACATCCGTCTTATCCCGTATGTTTTGTTTTTTTACAATTCGTTTAGTCTCCAATCGTACTGCGAATCATGTTTCTACCCAGGAGTAAAGGAATTTTCGTTCCCATGCATGAATCCTGAAACCGACCAAAAATGCATTAAAACCGAACGATTGAACGCTTTCTTCTCAGTCTGCTTAAATTTTGTGACACCGTTGCAGCGCTGCGCTGGTCCATGGCTTTTGCGAAGCATTTCCTTTTCAACTATCACGAATATTCTCAATATCTGTGAAACCTGCGAATTTCTTTTTTTTCTTCTGGCAGCTTGAACTTGCCTGCAACGCTTTCTGCTTCCCTTAATCGTATGAGCGCATTGCGCTTATAAAACCTCGTGCTCAGAGCAGCACACTTTTCCTTACTTGCATTAACCCAATGTTCCTTTACTTTATAAGTGGCTTCGCCCTTGGCAGGTCTACAGCCAAAATGTGCAACGGTGTTAAACATTACAGCAACCGGGTTTGTGCCCACCCATGCGTGTGCTTTATACTAGCGCCACATATCTGCAGTACGTTTGTGTTGTTTCATCAAAGTAATCGTTCTAGCGCCATCTACGCGTATGCTTTCTGTTACCGCCATCGCCAACTACGTATCGGTCTTCGTGTCCTTTGATGTGTCCTGAGTTCACTGTTCAGTGGTGGGATTCAAATTTTTAATAACAGGTTCTCTCGCTGCAGGACCGACTATCAACAGATTTCTCTCATTATCAAATTTTCCTGAGGCAAACCACGCTGGTTGGCCTGATATAAGTGCAAAGGTTGTTCTTCGTGTTGCCAACAGGTACAGTCTAGTAAGGGAAATTGTTGATTTTAGTTATTTCCTCAAATTTTAGTATTGTTTTTCACTGAAGTAACAGGTGTATGAAGTAAGTTGTAAGTAAAAGGTGTTCATGGGGAAAAATAGAAAACCCCTGACCTAAGCCAACAACCGGTTCTTGGGATTAAAGAAATTCCAGGAGCATGTTCTTGCAAACCGGTCGAATCCCATCACTGCGTGTGTTCCTTTCAACTGACATGTATGCTTAAGTCTACTTTGTTGCGTGTGGGAGAGAAGACGTCATATACAATAACTAGATACTTTCTCTCTGAACTTGAATGGGAGAGTCAGGCAGTTTTGTGCGTTTATTTTCAACAAGATATAAAAACGTTTTAGTGTGCTAATACTGTTAGTGATCACAAAAACAAAAAAACAACAACAAGTAAACTGTATCGCTGTGAACGTTGCGCAAACCTAAATATCATTTTCAAAAAAAGTTAGCATAAAAAGATGCTACGTTTTACACAAGCAGTAGTCTCAAGCAAAGTTCACACAAATTCACCAGGAAATGGTTTTAGCAATAAGTTCGTTTCATTCCATGTTAAGCTCAGAAACTTTTGTTGTGTTCTTTCCTTGAAGAACAACGTTTATAGTGANTTTTTGATGGAGAAAAGGTTATATCTTTGATGTNAAGAAATTTCCAGATTGCCAATAGCAAGCGATATACCATCCTCTTGTATAAGACAGGTCAATGTTAATACTTCTGCATTTTTAGCAAAACTTTCACTTATATCAGCGAAAATGTTTAGACCAAGATCTCTGAATGCAAGGATTATTTTACAAAATATTTGTTCTTCTTAAAGCAGGTGTCATTCATATCATTTTGCTTGACCGTTATTTGCATTAAAAGGTAAAGTTAACATCTGCGTTTCTTTCTTGACATTTTGCCAATGGAAAGAATGTAAATGTGAGTCATGATTGTCGATGTAAAACTTCAAACCATGTGTTCACACTTGGTCTCATTCGAACTTTTCCTATTGCTAATGAAAGTGATCCTTGTTGATACACATCAGCCTCTATGTACAAGCAGAGGGAACTGAACTCACAAGCAGTCCAATTCCACAGAACACAAGGGGAGCAGCAATGTTTCAAAATGAGGCGAAAAGCAACAAGAGAATCAAACAATGTAACAAAAACACTTTTTAGTCAAGCTGTTGAAATTTTACAAAAATTGCAGCAAAAATTTTACAACAATTTAAGCAAGTAACGTTTCAACTTACGCAAGTTTGGATCACAACATGAGGTCATTTGCTATCGGATGCAATCAAGATGCAATCTAAGGAGAGGGTTAGAGAACACTTTAACAAAATGTTACAAACGTTTCCCAAAATGCAAAGCATGAAAACGCTTCACTTCCAAAAACAGAAAGGAGAGAATATCGATATGTTTAGCTTAAGTGGTTATTAGAAGTTTAAAAGAAAAAACAAAGTGAAGATGGTGAGGCATAAAACTCAGTTTCAATATCGTGATGCTAAGATAAGAAGAAGGAATACTTGGAGGAGCAGAAGCCGTGGCAGCGTTGGCACACTCGACGAAATCCTTGATGAGCTGAAATACAGAAAAAAATCAACACTGTTTACTTACTTTGCAGAGAGGCAGAATTACTAGCTGGTTTCGTCTGTGCAGCTAAACAATATAACAGTAGCTCAAAGGTACACTTAGTAATGTAAAGATGTAAAGCAAAAGGGAATTGTAAAAGAAGCTAGTTGTTAAAGAATTAATTCCTAACATTAGGCAGGCACTATGTAGGATGCCGAACGTGTGGTCTAGTGGTTAGAGCACTCGTTTCTCGTCTGGTAGATCGTAGTTCGACATGGTTCGAATTAGGGTGGTACCAAAACCTTAAAAATTGGAACTTGCTCCAGTCTGTCCAAGCGCTCGGCATAATGACTGAAACAGGGAAACACTCCAATGCGGATGCAATCTTCGTCGGAGTCCGGTCGTGTTGTCTCCTCCCTTCTCATCGGAACAACTTCGTCGAAGACCAAGTGCGTGTGGTCGAAAAATGGGCGATCTCTTCGACACCCTAAACAAATCTCTACCCCGTCGATCGTCGAAGGCACATAAAGACAATTCCTGTGTTGTGCAGGTACATTGCTAGTAACCTTGTACTTGCAATTGCGTTGTGTCAGAACTTTCCGCAAATGTTCTCGTGTCTTCGCCGTTCTGATCGTCGCGAACGCGACGGCATGGGCCATGTATGTAGGAAATATCGTTCAGAACAGACAGCGACAAAAAATCAGGTGAATTGGAACAGATTGTGTAAATACGTCTTTTGTAGGATTACTAGTAAAATGTTTTAGGTGCTGTCTATGGTGTGTTCACTGCTTCGGTTTTAATTGAACGTTTCAGAAGAGCGAGTTGATTAGATTGTACAGCAGGTGCGTGATGAATTCATTTGTTTTTTCAAATACTGTTTGCGTATTTTTCGGTAATCGCATGTTCAGTAGATAGCAGAGAATGCAGTTCTTCCTTTCGAACCACATTCCTTTTCAAGACGCTCATGAAATGTGTGGAAATGTTGATTGCAGCTTACACATGGTTTTGTTAAAAAGGAAATAATTGGACCTTTACAGAATCAACTTTTTTCTACATGGTAATCTCTTGAGTAACACCAAAGCACTTTTAAAATGAATTCCTGGTTTGAAATTTCGTTGCCCCTGAAACTGAAAAGGTTCAAGCAAATTTTTCAAATATTTAAAATTTTTTGGATGCGTGAAATGACTTTACAAATATTCGGGTCGTGACCTGAGATCTTTGCAGACGTCTCGCTGTGAACTGAGGTCGAGCGCAGCAGACGTCTCGCCTGGATCTGAAATTTTTTGTTTTACGGGCGTCTTGTTGCAAAACTCGGAGGATGCTCCTCGGGCCAAAAATTTACAAATCTATGAGACACTCAAAATTTTCCTCGCATTTTCACGTACTTGGGCAAGCCCTCTCTCAGCATCGAGTTGATTCCATATGGGAAAGTACGCCTGTGACGATGTCATATTTTAATAAAGCGTTGTGAAGATATTGCAAGGTCAAATTTTGATCTCTGAAATCTCTGAATAAAGTGAATTTGTAAAGACCGTTTGATGGAACAATTATCGCAAAAATGACATAAGGCTTATGTGAAAGATGCGACAAGTACTAGATTAGACACCACCGAGGCAAAGGTCGGACGTGTCCAGATACCCTGGTGAGATTCCGTGACATTTATTTGCTCTCGGTTACGAGAGGTCACGCAAAGGTAATTTGATGTCAAGCGAAACTGACCTTTGGTCTTTTCTGCAATCAACCACTGTTCCAGTGCTAGAGCAAGCGTATTGGTTGAAGTACATGTTGATAGTAAATATGCATTCACACAAAGGAGCGTGTAATTATGCAAATAATTTAATAAAATACTGCACAGTAATGTGAAAATAGCATGATACATTTTGTCAGACCCATGGTCTATATCACAACCTACCCAAATAACACAATAGCACAAAAATGGTTAGTTGTAGGCTATAGCGCAGTAAAGAGCAAGTGCTACATGATGAACACAGACAACACAGGGAGATACCAAACACTGAAATAACGCACCAGTTATAGCTGCATTCACTCATTATCAAATAAATAGTAATCCGGCGGTGGGACGGAAAATGATGACATTTTCACGTCAGGTTTCTAAGCAAATGGCTGATAACGACGGGTAGAATGCTCACGGAATCATTTGAATTGTTTTGGTTAAGGTTTCAAATGTTTTGCAAGGCATTTTTGTAGCTTGACACTGACGACTGTTTCTTTTCACCAAATTTAAAGTAAAATTTGACCGATGCTACTTTACTAGTTTTATAAATTAAATTTGACTACATATTTGGCTTCCACACGTTCTCGACATGATGGGGTTGATTGCGTAATTACAAGAAAGAGCAAAAATCTGAGGCACCACAAAGCACGCGGAAGGTTTAGATTTCTACGCATAGTCAATGCTGAAGAAAAGGAGCCACCAAGACAACGCAGCACCAACTGCCACAATTGGTCACCCTCATTGAAGAGCGTTAACTAATGGAGGAAAAGCAAAGATTTGTAAAAAGCATCAGATCTTTGAATTGATCGGATAAAAAATTCATGAAGTCTCGCATCAATGAACGAAGCCAGGCAGATATTTTCTATAACAAGGCATCGAAGATTCTGACATAATGGTTACCCTGGTGTAGACGAACGCTTACATTTCTGGGTATGTGATGCATAATTCGGTAAGCATTGTTGTAGACAATTCATAAGCGTTTCATACTAGTATGTGTGTATTTGCTCCACAACTGGCAAGCATATATATATTGGCATGCAATAACCACGGAATAGAGTGTTTTCACTGCAGCTGAGCACTGATCAATAAGTTTGCTGCACAGTACAGCGATTTTACTTGTCTCTGGATATCACTACAGGCCCGTAACCACGGGAGCATTTGGAGGAAATGCCCGTCAAATACTTTTTGAGCCCACCCCAAATTTTGTTGTGCCCAGCAAATGTTGTCTCAAAATTGTAACAAAACAAAAATCTTGTCACCTAAAAATGTGTTTTGCTTCTCCAAACTTCAAACCTGTCTACGGGCCTGTGTCATTGTTATCATTCAGTGAGACATTTAATAACACACCAAGGTATTTGACTTGGCCAGAAAATTGTATATTTACACCATTTAGAAAAGCATTCGATGAAGCAGGTTGTTTATACTTTTTGGGACAAAAAGGTGGATCAATTGTCTTGCTGCATTTCAAAGTGGATTCATGTTCAGAAGTATAACCATCACAAATATTCAGGTGATATTGAAATCCACTAATTCTAGGGCCAAACACACATATAACATCAGCAAACATTAGATGATTCACAATAACATTTCCCACATTGCAACCCACTCTTGCTGAGCCCAGCTGGCTTGAGAGTTCATCAAGGTAAACGGCGAAGAAATATGGACTTAGAACCCCCCTTGCCCTACCCCGTTGGTTGCAGTAAAGGGGAAAGAAAAGCTAGTGCCCCACTTCACTTGCGTGGTTTGGTCTCTATACCAACTCATCAGCAGTCTTATTATGCCCTTGGGTAGATTGCGCTTCAGTAGTTCAGCAAACAGTAGATTGTGGTTAGTTCCATCAAATGTCTTTTGACGCATCTAAGAAAGCTGCAAATACTGGGATGCGGTACCCCTGTTTACATAACACAACACCGTCTTTTTGAGTAGAAATATGTTCATATCAGTGCCATGCTGTGGTTTGAAACGGAACTGGTTGTCTGTGATGGCCAAGAATGGAGGATAAAATGTAATGTTCAAACAATTTAGAGATGGTAGTTGCAAGAGAAACCGGTCTGCAGTTCCCAGCATCAGTTATGTCCCCATTCTTGTTTTTACAAATAGGTACAATGACAGTTTGCGTGTATTCTTGCATTAAACACCCCAGCATTTGCAGCTTTCTTGCAGTACATTTTAAAGAGGCTACTGAGGTCATCATACGCACTTTGTATCAACATGTAAATGTGTTCAGAAAAAATGCCATCTTTGCTTGCTGCACGATTTCAAGGTGGTTTTTAAAGTAGAGATGTAGATTTGATTTCATTACCGTTTGCTCATCAGAACAGCAACCCCTCCAAAATTTTTGTGTAAGTTTGCATTTTCTTTCACTTGTGCCAATTGAAACAGCTTTTTGTTAAGTGCAGTATTGCCGCAAAATGCTTTTCTTCACTTTTTGCAAAATTAACACGTGCAATATCTATATGATTTGTACGTGGTTTACTCGTTTAGATTTTATGATAGTTTTAACTCTTCTTGTTTTCCAAGGAAAATCTGGTCTGAGTTGTGCATTCCATAGTGCATTCCAATATTCTCTTCTTCCAATCTGAACCAATGTCACAATTCACTAAACTCTATTGCCTCGTACATTTGTTTCGGCATTGCTTCTTTTGCATTTGCATGTTGTTGGTTGCTCTGTTTCATTGTCGTAGCTTTTGTTAACCTCAGATTATAGAGATGCCTGATGCTGGGTTCTCTTTGTGCGTTGGGCTGAACGTTGTGAATAAAAAGCCCTGTCCGCCAATAACGCCCCGCATTCACATTTAAAGTTACCTTTAAAAGGCCTTGCCTGATCACGACAACGTGGAAGTATGCGAGGTCAAGACGCACTTTACCATGAGAACTGATCTCGTCTTCTGGTTTGTTTTAATGCGTGGAAAATGCGATTAGATCGTTTGCAGCAGAAACAAAGGTCGGCGAACGACGAAAGAGATTGTTGTGAGAGGATTCCGATATTCTGGGCGGAAACCAGCGTGCTTGCATAACATTTGCACTGCCAACAACAAGCACTACCTCGGGCGGAAACATGTGATTTTTTCGATTGCGATGCTAATATGAAGGATGTTGGAATAATTACTAGAAGCAGAAATGAATTAAGCAAGGTGAAATTTGTTAATCAACAAAGCAAGAAGAGAGATTTTTTAAAAGTGGTCATGTACTTGCTTGTTGCTACAGCATTGATCATCTTAAAAACGCCAAAACAATTCGTCATGACAAAAGTTTTCCTGTTAGAAGAGCTTACGTAATAAGACGATTTTTCTGAAATTGATTTAGTCACAGATTACAAATGTTTTCAGTAACGTTTCCAACGAGAAATCCTTTACTTCAAGAATACAAAACACAACAGCCAATAATAATTTATGTGGAATCTTTTATGATTTTTGATAGGAATGAAAGGGTTTTTAAAGCNATTGCCTATGACGTAAACTACGACAACAATTTAAGTTTCAGAAAAAGCAACTAAATGCAAAGACAACCCAATCNGTTGCAAACTTAACAGGTATATTTCCTTAGAGTAATGCAGCCTTATCGGAGTGTCTTTTGCAATACTCAGGGGTGCCGCGCGGTCACTTAGTGAAGTGTCAGACAGTTTGACAGCGGCATGTTTCAAAATGTCTATCAGATTTCTCTCACGTGAGAGCAAAGACTTGCGAATGGTTTGTAGTGAAAAGGTGGTCCATCATTAGCGAAGCAAGCGTTCAGCACTTATGTTGACATGTGGCTGCATACCAGACAGAAGAACGACATTCGTGTTTGGGTGTCTGTTACCACCCCAGCTTAAGCTTTTTTCCCTGTGACGGTCCCGAGAAATGTGCTAAGCTGTAAAAACAAATGAACAAAGCAATTTTCATGCAATTATAAGGAGTGCAACAGCGCCTACTAGAGGTTGGTTGTGCTTTGTTAATTGCCAACGAAAATGCAACCGAAGATCAGGATGTTCATTATCAAATTGATCAGAGTGCTGATTTCGGTAGATTTCAGGGCGTTGATGATTAAACCATGCTTGCATGGAGTGACTGCAAAATACGCAAAACAAACTTGTTCATATGCAAGCATTCTGCACGCAAGTGCTTTAAGAGCTTTTAACGAAAAATTTTCAAACTTAGGTTTGAGTTCTTCCAAAACACATAATTTGAGACCCTGGAATTTATACTTTTCTGTTTGTCATGGATACATAAATTTTTATAGTATATTTGCTAGTGACGGTACAAAATCAGGCAAAATTTGTACTTTCCAGAATGAAAAAACTAAAGATTTGAAAAACACAATTTTTACAACAAAAGGATCTTCCCATTAGGGGGAACACCCCATTAGGGGGGACACAAGTTGCATTGGTTAATGATTTCCACACGATTTTTCCATTTTCCCGAGTTGGTTTCAAAATGCTTTAGAAGTAAAGCTACAACGAAACAAATGAAAATGTTTGATTTCACGTCACTTTAAAATTGCCTCGTGGCTGCAACTGTGCAACAGGAAGAGAGAAGGCTGGAGATTGAGCCACGTTCAAATCTGTAAGATATTTTCAGTTTTTCTCGATATTGAATTAACGATTAGGCGAAACGTGATGTTCGAAACGTGATGCAACAAGTCTTGTTGGAACCAAAAACGAAAAGCATGACTGATGGATTGCTACGTGGCTCGAAGTTCAATAAATGCATCAATTTCAAATTGCAATTCCAATTGCAAATGTACTGATGATCGTAGCAGCAGTTAGTGAAACGTCTACAAAAATGTCGTTCACATCTATTGCTTTGACTGGTAATTTCATTGTAATGCAACATGTTTTCTTGAAACCGACAACGAAAAGCATAACTGACGAAAACCTTCTAACACGACAAAACAATAAAACTGGTGTCTGCAAAAATATTAAAAGTTTTCATTTCTCTTCCATTCGTTCCGACAAAATCAACCGTTGAAATGACTTCCTACGAAAATCATGAGATAATTCCTCCTAATCCCTTCCTTTTCTAATATGTCAATTGTAACATTGAAAATTACGTGTTGCCAGGCCAACAACAGGTATAAATCTCATCACTAAAGCGTGAATTCATTCAATAACCGGCTTTGTGAAATCTGTCTCGAAAAAGTTAAATCACATGATTTCAAGGCCTGTTCGCTTATAACAAACGGCGATTTTAAAAGTAAGAACTGACATATGTTGCACTTTAGCCATTTAAGAATAGACGTTTGGTTGCTCTTGGTTTGGTTCAAATTTTTGATTAGTGTTTTCGGTGAAAGTTTAAGCAAAGTTTTGTTAATATCTAATGAAAAGAAAAAGTATATCGTAGTTACTTTACTTGTTTTTTGTCACAACCACTTCAAAACATTCATCTCAGCATCAAATTCAAAAGGCCCTTGCATTCAAAGAATCGAATGAACGAATGTCTAAAGGAGGTGGAAATGGAAAATTATTAGCACAACAGTCCTGTTTTTCGCTGCAAGGTAACAAGGAAATGCATTGTTATAAATTTCTGAAGTACAGTACACACAAGGGCTAAATTATGTAAATGTCGCTGTTGAGCAGCAATCTACCAAGAAACTCAGTTTTCCTCCCACGTGGTAACAGAATGCAGCCACAAGGGAATAAAGCGTTTCACGAAATGTTGCACAGCAGCACAAATGCCAAGAACGCTCACCTTCTCTTCGCAATCGCCTGTAAGGACATCGCTTGCAGACGTGCCTGCACTTAATGTGACGCACTCGTCCTGCTTCGACGCGATTTTCATCGATGAGCAAGTTGAGAATGATCAAAAAAATCAAGAAAACGGAAAGGAAACGGCTGCAGTGCATCTTTAATTCAAGATCCCGAGAGAGGAATTGATGCAAATATGTTGATCGTGGTTCGAAGCAGAATGTGTTAAGTTTTACCAAATTGGTTATCACTTAATTGATTCAGGTTCTTTGCAACCACTATGACCTTAAAAACAGAGAAGCAAAAGGTATCATTTATGCACCGTGGTGAAGGAATGGTCGTTCTAAAAACTGAGTTCCTTTCCGCTGACAAAACTGCGTTTTCCTCACGAGAAATTGCAAAATTTATTTCAGACCTAAACAAATTGAAGCAACTGAAAAAACACAAACCACAGCAAAATAGGTTTCGTTTCAACAAATAAAGTCTTTTTCCAGGTCGTGAAAGCCTCTGGTAACTTGAAGAATTTTGATAAAGAAATTTTTCATTCAGTGAGCGTTACTAATTAAATTATCAGTTTCTACCAAGTACCAGTAACACGCTTTTGTGAAAGAAATGCGTGCGACATTATCAGTTATAAAAATAAGCGCATCACAAATCAATTGATAGAAACCTCGACGCTCAATAGAGGCTTAGTCAAGCATACACCCATGTTCATTTTTATGCATTTATGAAATGGTTTTATGGCCAGGTGTCAGTTTTTCACAATTTGAAATAAAACCTAAAATCTACCTAATTTACTTTTTGTTGTGTTTTACGTTAATAAAAACGTTTAGTCCTGAAGGTTACAACTTCTTTGAAAAAATCTAATTTTTCTCAATTGATAAGAGAGAGACTTCTGAAACGGACAATAGTATGTTGCTACTTACGTAATTACCACATATAAATTACTTCAGCGTTAATTCGTATTTTATTGTGTGCGGTTGTATGTTACGCAAAAGTTAAATCATGTTTTTACCATCTTGAATGCTAAGTCCATTGAACAATCTGTATCTAAACTTACGTAGTGTTTGAAATACAGCAAAGATATCTAGTCTATGTTGGCAAAAGTTTCATAATACGCCTAACGCCGATGTTCAAAATATTAAATAAGCTAAAATGTTTGGTGTCGCATTTCGCCTTGGCCAAGGTTTGAATTTGCGTGCTAATCAGTTTGACTCGATTAGGAATAGGGCGCATTAATTGCCGCCAACGGACGTCGTGGGTTAGAAATCAACACTCCGTATCAGCATCTGTGAAAATAAAGAAATTTTCACTTCACCCAGGCCCGTAACCCGATGAATCTTTTCGAATGAGGAAATGACTGCAACGCATTGCTTAAACCCATCTATTAAACAGTGCTAGTCGTGCCGTTGTGATATGTTGTCACAGTATCTAATAATTTACTGTAGTCTGTAAATTTTTTTTTCCTGTATGTACTGTATTACAGTAATGCAAACCAATCTGTGCAGCGCGGACTTGGCGATGCAGTTTTGAACGCTCTGAACGTATGCAAGCCAGAGTCAAGCATTTGTGACATGAAGACACTGTACTTGATGGATGATCTGTGATGTAAAACTTTTCGGCGAGCCAACGTGCATCGCAGCTTCGCCATACTGCAAAGCTGGAAAAATAACTTTTGCTTCAAATAAGGTTCTACCTGCAGTTAGTCGACCTTCGACTCGTTGCACTTTTTTGGTTAAGCTGTGAAGTGATCAAACAGAAACGTCTGACCGGCGGAAGCATTTCGCGGCGAAGCTTCTTGGCCTTACGGTGTTTGCATTATGAAGTTCACTGTCTAAATATGTTGCAGCAAAAACACAGCTTATGCCTCGTAAATAAGAACAATAAAAGACGATGAAAGAAATCTTTCTTAGTCAAGATGACAATATCAATGTGTGCATATGGGAAGATCTTCGAATAAACTATATCATAAAACAACGGAAAAAGTTGACCTTTCAAAAGATCAGTTTTTTTCTGATTTCTATGTCAAGGCCCCAGAGGTCTCAAACAGCGCCTTCAAATTGTTTTTACACCCACATTCATAGTGTGCTCTGTATACACTGCATACTCTTGTAGGAACTATACCTTCAATTGCGGTGTGTTCCCATATTGGCAAATAAATCTGACATTATATTACTGCTTATGACTAAATCAAAAGATGGAGAAGCAGACGAAATTCAATATCGGTATTCAATCGACAACACTAACACATTTACCAGTAAGGTAAAACATTTGGAATCGAAAATGTGTCTACTCTTCACCAACACAGCACACATGGTCAGAAAAAGTTTCTTGAAAGTTATATAACCAAAGTGTTATATAACCAAAGTGTCTACTCTTCACCAAAAAAGTTATATAACCAAAGTGTCTACTCTGTACCAATACAGCACACATGGTCAGAAAAAGTTTCTTGACGCACACATAGAATAAGCAACTTACCAACACTGATACATGCAGATAATAGTAATGTGAAAGATTGCCGTTTACGAAAATTCCTGATTGAACAGCTTGCCAATTTACAAAACGCAGGAATTTTATTAATTATTGAAAAAGAACCGCTCAATCTAAATTACATTAATGTTGCAATATTTTTTAAAAAGCTTTGCCATAAAAGCAAAACTTATACGTGCACAATATGTGTGCGTGCATTGTTTGACAAACTCACTATTTGAGGTCGCTTCGCACGCGTTCAGGGATCTCGTTCGTTAGTGTTTCAACTTCTCAAATAGAACTGACTCACGCGCTTGGCGTTCCAACCATTCGGGCTTCCGCTGGCTGCTGTCGCCTGAACCGGCCTGAGTTAGACCCACCAAACGCAAAGCGAAATATTTGGCGATAAGCTGACCAACCAGCTCGGTTATCCGACGTTTTGGCGAGACAAGCAAGATGATGCAACACGAACATAATCTAAACGTGCCAGCTGCAACTGGGTGCGAAACTGAAGCGAATCGTTTCTCTTGATCGCAATTTCTGACTCTATCCTGATCTTCACCGGAACATAATGACTTTTTTCGTCGTCACTCTTTCTTATGAGCGGCTGATTCCTTTTTTTCTCGAGTAGCAATGATAAGAGGAAAATACCTCAAGATCGACAAAGCTTTGTCATTCTGCTTAAATTTGAAATTGTTATATAACCTTTTCATTTCACTTTCCTTAGAGAGAGCTATCAGTCAAAGACCTTTTGCGTAAAATTGTTCAAGCTCAAGATGTTTTTAGAGCCTTACCCAATGATTTGAATTTATTGTGTAAAGTGAACCTTTCTCCGATCACGTTTTCACGAACGATTTTGAAATGGAAGTCAATAGAACAATCAGTGATTGATTACCAACACATGCCCAAGGCCTTATCTTTTCAGCTTCGAATTGTATATTTTGAACGTCACCCCAAACCGATTAAGAAGCAACCTCTTTGCAGAAAAAGCGTTGTCAATCTTAAAGATTGGAAGTTTTGGCGACAAGTAGTTCGACAAAATCTTGAAACGTTATGATGTCGCAGTTGTGACGAAATATTGCAAGCCTTTGAAGTGACAATGGTTATTAGATAACATCAAAACGAATTTGGATGATGCTGATATATTTGCCGCACATCGGGCGAACGTTTTGGCCATGTCGATTTTCTAAGTTTCGCTGCTGTTCCACAGATTCAAACACAATAATGCAAGCAGTTCGTCTATAGTTACGTTGTTCATCTGGAATATGGTTTCGCTCTATGTACCAAATCAAAACGTGCAGTCATTTTTTAAAAACGAAGCATAGAATCAAGCAATTCATAAGAACTTGAGCTGCAGGCAAAGATAAAAAATGCGCAATTCATGCTACAACCTCGATTACAACGCTGGCAACTTGTTTGTTGTCGGGATTTTAGCTCCGTGACTTGAAATTGCCAACGGCCTGTTTCGGTGCCCGAAGGTGTCGCAAAGAGCATAGACTTTTTACGAACGCGAATTGCTTGAGACAATGCGGTACTGCGGGCCACTTGAGAACAGAAGCTGCGAAGTATAATTCGGCGTTAAAAAATGAGAAAAGGTCGTATGTTCCTTTGCATATATTTGCACACGCAGCTTTGGACGACGTTGAGATATTCGTATGAGTCGGATCTAAAATATCAACGTTAAATCACATAAGAGCANTGTNTGGTTGTATACTTCAAACGAAACAGTTGCAAACAAAACTGCGCATCTTGCACCTGACGTGCAAAACACACGTGATATGCAAGAGTGGAATACCACCATTTAACAAACCTTTCAAGCAACGGTTTGTAATTTGTGGAGAATAATGTCTGAAGAGAATTTAAACCTGGCATCAATTGCACAAACCATTGCTACCTTAATTGAAACGCTTCTCCTCCTGATTAAGTTCATTGAAGTATTCGCTTGGCCTCAACTGTTACAACGTAGCGTCACTGAACAAGGCCCGGCGTCGGGCCGCTCACTTGGGGCACTTAAAGCCGCCAATTTGTCCCTAATCTGTTTGGGCTCTGTTGAGACCTTGGTCGCCTCATCTGCTTCTCGTTTCTACCTGGGATGGTTGCAGAAAGAACTGGTAAAACTCGAGAAAAAGTGCAGAGAGCTGCTAGTAACTGCATTTTAAGAATGTTTTCTTTCATAACAAGCTGTGACTACTTTTTCACTTAAAACAAACCCTGTAAGATTCTCTCTTTGCAATTTAATTGTTTGAAAAATTCAATCCACTTGAAACAACACTTGCAATTTTTTTAAATTGTACTGCACTTTCCGGGACAACAGGCTCTAATTTGTGTTTAGCTGTAGCTCGGTGCCAACGCAATTGTTTCCATCATATCACTTTTGTGAAACGAGCAGTGCAAAACTCTTTTTTGAAACTTGTATGTACGTTTTCTGTTAACTGCATCCAAAAACGTTCCTTATTGCTTGAAGAAAAAAAGCAAATATAAACGTTTCATTGTTCGTTTGCAAACGTTTATCACATAAATCTACCCATGGACATGTTACTCCATTCAGAGACAGACATCAGGCAACGCCTACACCACGCAATTCCTTATCAATCGGCCCCTGGCCTTGTTCACCGTCACAGCCGGTAACACAAGCGTGTTCTGTAAACAGACAGTCAATCATGAGTCAACTGCAAGTGCGGATGAGTGGCGGCACTTCAGCTGCGATATGAAATCTTGAAAAAAAACAGCGCTTGACCTTGACGACCCCATGAGCAGGTGTTGATCGATCCGTTTACTATGCCGAGTAGGAACACGAATAAGTTCCTCCGCTAATTCAAAACTTTCTACCCCACGTCTTTTTACTTACGTCAGCAAAAACATTTATCTGAGCGTGATGTAACTCGCGTGAAACCGCAATTTGTTTGATGGGAAGGGTCGAACGTCACTTTTGTAATGTTTACTAACACAATTTTCACGGTTGATTCTTCAACGCTTGTGCAGTAGATGTTTTTTAGGACCTAATGATACTTCAAGGCCAGATTTTGGTAAGGTAAGCTGCAGGCAAACCTGTGTTTGATATATACTTTGCAACTACGTATAAAGGACTTCAAAACGTATAAGAAAGAGTGGTATTTGTTCCCCTAAAAATTGTACATGTACGTACCTGGACAACGAAAATGTTTGGAGTACGTAGTATATTTCCGTGGTCTTTATCGCCGTATAATGCAGCGAACTAACTCAAGTAAATCCTCTCTCAGCATTTTTTTAAATTGAATTTCATGACATGCCACACTTAGCAATACATTTTGAATCAAGCATTTGGTTCAACATAGAAGGCTGAAGTAAATACAATAAACAATCCAACCTCAACATCCAGTGAAGAGAAACCCAAACATGGTTATAACTCATGCAGACCTACAGAGGGTAGTTCAAGTGAACAGATGCTCTCTTGTTATTCGCAATTATGCTGTTTCAAGCAGTTTATGCTGAAAACCTGGCAAGTGGTGAAAAAACAAAGCTCAGGGTAAACTGGGCAATATTTGACAAAATCCGCAGTGCAGTAAACCGCGGGTTGTGTTGCGGTTGTGGGGTTGTGCCATCCCTGCACGTCTGCATTGCCATATTTAGGCCCTTGGGGAGAAACAGCGAGCAAAAGAGCAAGTAAATACTTCTAGGACAAAAGAGCTTCACATTTGTTTTTCACGACAGCTACGATTTGATCCTTCGTGCTCATGATTCGCTATGCTTGCTTTTTTACTAGGTATGGAGGATGATCTTTACCACACATTCTATTATTGCTGATTTCTACGTTATTCTCATTTTCACGTTTAGTTTTGCTGCATTTGATATTTTTGGGAAACCTTAAACATCCTCCATTGACCCCGAGAGGTCACCAGTTTCGACATAGTGACGTAATTGCAAAGTCAGTTTGGGAAATTACGCTTCAGGTTGCAAAAGTAATGATAATAATATGGTGAAGAAAGTCTTCATGCCTATCTAATGAGAAAAACAGCAGACAATAACTTGATTTTCTTTTTAACTGAATACCTTATAGCTTTTCAGTGATTAAATGATGTCTATGTGATGATTCGCTGATACTAATTTTTATGAGTAATGAGACTAGTGAAAAGATTGTCAATACATATTTTCCAAGCTCATTACTCTGTTAAAGTGTCACAAATGTTTCATGAAAAATAGAAAAACCCTGTTTACTTCTTTGCAAGTCATGTTTTGAAACAAAAGCTTTGGGGACAATTTTGCTTCAATAATTAAACTTTGATTTTTTAATTGCTATCTTAGTGCAAACACTGATATATCTTTCAAGCACAACATCAGATATGAGATAATCCATTAATCAGCTCAAGAAGATATGATTGGCAAATAAACACCTCAGGCAATGAAACCATGAAAATAACCGGAAGTGTTCCGCTTTGTTTAGATATTTTCCACATTTTTGTTATCACATTTTGTCTGAAGTTTGAAGTGTGGTATGCTGAAGCTGTCGGTGAGTCAAACAATGCAGAAGTCACCAATGGCAGTCGAACAATGAAGCAAGTATTTTGCTCAAAACCGAGACACGAATCAAATTGCGCTCATGATTTTCTGAAAAATTCAACCAAATAACAGCAAAAGGCTTAGGTCAGAGTCCGCAAGTCAGGCCACGTCACTTGATTGCACTTTGTGCTTGCCATAGTAATGTTTGCATGTGATAAATAGCAAGAGATGTCACTCACCTTCCAAAACGAAGGTTGAGTACAGTAAGTGATAATTTGTTGTTCGCTTGAGCATGTTTCCCACAAGCCCCCACAAATTTGATAAACAGCCATATTTTGTGGCAAAGTATGACAAGATGAAGCAGACTGACAGACAACTATTGTACGTTAATGCGAAACAACTACTTTGTCAAAAGCGGGTTTTGTACAGCAATGATTGCCGTTTGAAGATTCTGACATCATTCATCTAAAAGGGAGCTGCAGGGAGTAACCTTAAAACCTCTTTAAACGTTTTTTCCTGTTATTTTGGGCAAAGACGACTATCTGTCAGGTGGAAATAAGCAACTGACGATTTCATTTTAAGCACGGTCGGGAGTGCACCTGCAATTTAACTTCAACAAGAGCACGGTAACCTTTATTTGACGCTAAGTAGATGAAGGATCTCATTAAAAAATATAAAACAATCCCAAAGAATATTTGTACATGTTTTATCCTAAAGAGCCGCAAATGCTTGGAGTGAAAAACTATGAATACAAACATTAAATTCATTGACTTTATTTCTAAAATCATTTCTTGCCGTACTACTACTTGGAGAAAAGCAAAAGAACTTTCTTGTCATTGTATCGGAAACCGGATGCTTTTGCCTGCATTGAGAAATTTCATGCAGCTGGGGTATCGGTTGGAGGTAATTGACAACCGTGGCGGTCAGATTTATTCTTTAAAATCAATCATTTTGCAAACAATTGCATTTTATATTATGATCGGGGAGTTGGTATTGAATGATTAACTTGAAAGACATTTGACATTTAAATCCAGTATTGTCGCACGCTCAAAAAAAAATCTATACAAATGGCTGACTTTCTTCAGCAAACGATGCGTTCCTGCACAAGTAAGAAACCAAAATTTCTGAATTACTAGCTTTTCTTTTCAATTGACAATAAAAAGCTAATGACTCATGTTTGTCAACCAGGCAACGCTTTCCTTTTCTCTTTATTCAACAACTTGTTTTCGTGCATTAGAGGGAAAAGTTGACATAAGTGTTGTTTATACAAAAGACCTTTAAATCTATTTAAACGACAACGGCAATGCCTCTCTTGAGTAACTATAAGTCGACAAACTCAGGCAATGCATACCTTTTATAGCTACTGCTCTGGAAGTATAAATGATAGCAATAAACCTTGCACAGTTTGTTTCTCTTACTGTTGCTAAATCATGAGTANAAGTAAAGTGCAAAACTATTTTCACCGCACAAGAATGGANCACAGTATGGTTGCTGCAAACGTTGTTCTACNCAGCGGTTTGAATAGCACAGTCCGTAGAGTCAACTGGTAAAGATGAATGGGNTGCTGTCTCCACTTTTGTTAAAGNGCCATCCGTCTCCAGGCCTTTCGACCCTTACATCAACTGGCCTGACGCGTTGCACACAACTCTTACAGAGATTAAGTTTGGCTGCTGCAACTCATTCATAAAAGTTGTGCAACCTGAAGCGGAGTGATGAGACATAAACGGAACGAACTAAAATCAACACAGCGAAACGTTCATGTTGCTAATGAGAGTTCCTCGCTCTGCTATGACGACAATTTTCCTTTCGTCGAGTGTTTAGAAATTATTCTTTGCTTTTACTGACAACAAAGGTAGTCTCCGACAAGGTTGGTAGTAAATTGTCTGCAGAGAGCAATGACAACAAACTACGCGCAAGCTGATCTCAACGAAGCATAACATCACGTGCCAGCGCCACTACAGCGGAACCGAATTGCGCTTTGCGTATCTGCGTTCCGTAATCGTTGAACGCTGATGGAAAAGAGACGAAGGTCCAGCAGGCAGGGCCCTCAAGAGAAAAAATATGTTGGTGCGAGACCTGTTTTGGGCCCCCTTATAAATTATAAATCATATCTGATTAAAAGCTTCATTGGCTTTTCAATATTATGACTAGAAAATGATATGATATGGGGGTCGGCGGACCCCACTTTGAGAACCTATGTTTTAGAGTGGTTCTTCAGCTTTTAAGCAAAACAATGCAAAAAATAAGTNCAAAAGTCTCAAAGGTGGGAGCACGGCATCTCTGCAAAAAAGGGANCCGAGGCGACGGCCTCGTTCACNTTCCCTAATGTCCACCCCTGCCCTCAACTATATAACAGAAAGAACTGGCTTCATTCTATAACGCTATTGAGCTGATTAAAATCCTATTTGACGTCATAACACACATTTTTCGACTGTTGCGACACGTCACACAGTGCTCAGTGCATTNGGCTAAAAATGAAGCAGCAGCAATTGAGATATTCCCAACTGCCCACCAAAAGAAATGGCNATNCACTGTATATTGATAACAATTTGATTTNGTCAATTGATTTGCACAAGACTGAATAAATAAAGCTATAACAATAAAAACTTTGTGCATAATTGCCCGTTTCAATTTTCAACTTTGAAGTCCATGGGCCTGTTAGACTCTTATGGGCCCCGGTGCGGCAACCCGGCTGCAGACCCTCACGGGGGGCCGGGGTCCAGGTGACCATCTCTCAGTAGATAAAAAATCTCTAATATTTTTGTTTAGCACACAACGAAGATCAACAACATCATAGTTTCCTACCGTAAACTAGTGTACAGTAGATTATACTTTTTGGATTGCATGACATCAAAAGTGATTCTGTAACTGTTGCAAAACGGTTGGGGTTGTCATTGAGTTTATGGCTTAACAGTACCTCAACACAACAGCGTTTAGCGAAACTGCGGATTTCTTTCCCACTTAATCACTGGCAAAGTAACTATGAGCTAGTGAACCAGAAACGTGTCACTGAACAAGATATTGTTGTGAAGCATAGACAATCATGACATGTATTTTTGTATAAACATTTACAAATTCTCGCTCCGCCTGAAATAGCGCTTCCTTACCTTGATTTGGACATTTTTTTGTTATTTAACATTCAGAAAACTTGTTCTTTTTAACAAACAAGAAACTAATTATACTGTTATAGCGTACAGTCGACGACTGGACACGTTTGAAGAGTAGTGCTTTGAAAAATAAAAGAACCACAGTTAAAACAAAGTTCACATACAGTAAGTATGTGCCTTCGTGAAAAAATTACCACGCCTCAAAATGCGATCGATTAGGCCAAGGTTCTAGAACCTTTTATCTATCGACTCCTTTTTTATTTCTAACAATTTCAACTCTCCTTTCCACAGACAAAGTTGCAACGGCAATAGTAATAATCAAGCGACCAGTCGATCCCCTATTTGATTAGATTTTTTTTAATGTTTTGAGTTGCATAGACAAGCACAATATGTGGGGCAATCGCGGAAAACACAGCGTTTTCGATGTTAACACCTCTAAGTACAAACAGAAAGTAGAAAACGATGTTGGTTTCCCTTTTGTGATGTCAGATTCTGCTTTCCGGCACGCAGCGCTGAGTAGCCTGTGCATTTAACTGTAAACGATGTAGCCGGTTGGTAATGCAGATTGCTGCAGTTAATATAGCCAGGGGAAAAGTCATTACACATCGCAACAAAAAAGATTTGTGACGAATACCGCAAACTTAATGTGAACCTCACGACTCGGCAATCACAGTCGAGTCTGCATGTGTCGAACCCGCTTAGCGTCAGGTTCCCGCTCTCAACAATATCCAGTAGGTTTCTGTCTTTTGCTGTTATCTGAGCAACGCGACTGAAGCTTTGTTCGACGAGATATAACGCTGGAAAAGCAATAAGCAGCACTTTGTCAGAGCTCGACACTGCGGTAAAGTTTTTGGAAATTGTTTCTGCAGCGACATCGCATTTGTGTACACGCACTTGATGTCCGGCTGCGATTTCAACACCGGCTGGAAGGTCAACAAGCTCCTCTCGAAGTATAACAAGGAGGCAATTATTATCAACTGAAAATGCAGGATTATCTCATCCAGGCATTTCGTGTGCAACCAAATCGGCGAACATGGAACGGAATTCTTTTTCCAAGCAGGTTAGATGACAGGTAATGGTCGAAATCTTGCCATCGGCGTGCTTATCATGGACAGACTTAACGTAAGCCATCAAATATGCTTCACTGACACGCACTGTTGGCTTGTTGAGTTGCAGAGATAAGTCAACTTTCGTAAGAATTTTAAATGCGTCTTTTTTGCTTTCGTCTTCGAAATCAACTGGCGCTGATAGTGAACGAATGTTTGGTATGGCTGGGCATGTCGTGAATAGTAGAAGAGCATATTTACAGAATTTGTCAGGGAACGACATAATCTTCTAAAACAGTGCTCTTAAAGCTGAGAAAGAAGCACTGAAAGTTCTCTAAAAGGTTTCACAGTTTTACTTCACAGTGTTTTCTAAGAGTGTCTGCTGGCTTTGAAATGAACCACGGCATACATTGCCACTAGCAATGCAACACATTGTACGAGTGTTTAGTGGTTTTCAGACACACAGTGACAGGTTTTGGACGGAAACAGTCTGGGGCGAGTTTGGAGGGCGCTGGACCGGTGCGAGTTAGACGTCGGCGGGTTCGGGATGGGCGCGGGCAAGAATTTTCAAATTCCTGAGGGTGTCGGGAGCGGGCAAAATTTCAACCCGCGCAGGGCTCTATGTTTTCANCAATTGTGTGTGGAGAACCACTCTTGGAAATAATTTTGCTGATACCGTGCGAAGATACATGGCATTCACCTTCCCTGAAAGNTGCTGCAGTGCAGTTGCGTTTACAGTACAAAACAATTTCTTTTAATTCTGGAAAAAAATGTATCTACTTTCATTTTGTGTGTTTTCCAGTTACCGTTCTTTTGTCTGGGTTTCTTTCCTTTTCTCTGGTTGTTTTTATTTTTCAAAATGTTCTTTCAGACGGGACTGTTTCATGGTTTCATTTGACTTGGTCCTTTCGCAAATAAGACCAAAACTGGTAACCTGGTATCGGATGGGCCGAAAATAGACCATATTTTAATTACGTGACGAAACAGTGTCTGCACTTCGTTGCTGAAACAGCCTTTTTTATGGAAATCTTCCTGATAAGGAAGCACGCTCGTGAAACTCGCCAACTAGCAGGAATCCCTTTATTAATTATTAATTTGCATGTATTGAACATCCCGGTAGTGGCAACTGTGAAGTCAGAATCCGGCCATCGTTAAAATGGTGTTTATGACGAAAACCAGAAACGTAGATGCACACTTTGAGCTCGTGTGACAAATGCAAAGATCGGGGTACTCTTTACCTGACGGCTTGAGGAGTTTTGTGACTCAACAATTGCGAGTGCAAAGACGAATACATGAACATCTTTCTGCAATCTGTAACGACCCCTTTTAATTTTTTATCGTCACCTGGACAATCATGCATCGAAAACCCTGCTTGAAATTCCAAAACACTTGGGGGTACTAGGGACAATGTTGAAAAAAAAACTGGATTAAACTGAAAGAAAAATATATTTCAAGGAAAAGTTCAGTACTCCTTCGATTTTTGTGTACAGAAGGCAAAAAGTTAATAAAGCTTTTCTTTAAACTCATTTCGTTCAAAAGATGAAAGGGGTCTCAGAGAAACTACCAGGTTTGTGATTAATCGTATCTTCGCACAGTGGCGTTCAAGAGCCACAACCGTTTTAGGCAGGAATAGTAGCGAAAACTCTTATTTGGCCTCTGGTTGCAAGCACAATCACAACAAAGTCTAACTCATGGGTTCTTAACGTTTGCCTTAATAACCCAGGGGGTGTTGAGATTAGATTTGTCGGTATAAGACATTTCATTTCAGAATAAGAGATGTTTTGTGCAGTGAAACCTCACCAAAACACGATCGTCAGGGTCCAAAAACGCCATCGAAACAATTTCCAATGGTGAAACTATGATTGATACAAACAGCCCAATTTTTTTCAATTATTTCGTGTATTATCAAAATTTTTGAATTTTTTGTTCGACTAGGTTAGGAGTATTGAGGGCTGGAACTTTAGGGACCACTGCTAACCAGTGGTGCCATTGCAGCCAGCAAAGCTACCGTTTGTGTAGCAGATCCGGGTTCACTCTGCTGAAGTGAGTCTGCTGCAATGTGTTTCGTTTAAAAAAAAAAACAGGTTATGTATGTTTGATGTTCAGTATGATAAATCCTTGATGCTTGAAGCCTGCAAGTTTGCGTAAAACTCTTTTCTATAATTAGACATTTCTTCTTTGTGCTTGTCTGCGAAATACGTTTCATAGATTTTCATACATTTTAGCCAGTTAAAGTTCATCAGTTTCATCTTAACTTCCACAATGACCAAAACTTTTGTTTCTTCTTCTACTATACGTACAGTAGAAAAACTATAGCAGCAAGAAAACACGATAGCTGTCACCAGGCCTGTGTTTATCAAATGGCACGGGTAAACGTTTTGGGCTTGTCTATAAAGGTCAAAATTATTTCCACAAAGCTTTGCTCACGCAGCAGCAAAGTAAAGATGTTACGGGAGATATATGTTTGACGCGTAAAATTGAGATCTGAAAACCACGCAGGTATTTAAAAACTATTTTCAGTGAAAGATTTTCGCCCTCAACCATTTAGTCAAGCATTAGCTAACCGCGTATATTCGATAAGCGCTCGGTACTTGTCATCCACAAACAGTATGAAGAAAGCCGGACCGCAAAACCAAAGTATGCTGAACACACTTGCCACACATGGTGCGAAGGAACAAGCCATCGTCCGGATTCTCCTCTTTCCAGGATGTAAACCCAGCAAAAAACAGAACGAGACATCTGCTTGCTTCCCAAAAACCTCTACTTTGAACTGGATGCGGTTCAACGCTGACACTAAATGCCTTAAGTGGCCACAAATATGCTTGACCTTTCTCTGCGAGGAAGACCTGCGTCGATACTCACGATGTGCTGTAATGTAATTATTCAAATCGTTTCACGATTTTCGTTCATTGCGATGATTCCAGATATGAGTTGTAAGTTAAAGCTGCAAAACGCAGAGATTTTCAGAAGTAGCAGGTTATGTGATACTGCAGCTATAGCTTTTAGAAATTGCACATACTAATTGGACTGTGCCTTTAGCCTGTGCATCAAATATAAAATCATCTTGAAATATATTAGTCAAAAAATGTCGTTTTCTAATTTTCCAAACTCCACGTATAGTCAAAAATGTTGTGAAAAAGACATTTTTCTTCTTTATCCGTGACAAGATGTAAAATACTATACACCCCCATTTTGGTGAGGGAGGTAACCTTACGGAAAGGTAAGCTGAACGTTTTTCGGTGGAAAACTACGTAATGTACTCTAACTAATGTGCGTTGGCTACACCAGTAAGAATAATCGGAAAGGCTGCTGTAACTGTAAACAAATTTGGTTGTGTTAATCTTTACATAGTTTAGACAAAAGGGTTACTTGGAAAGTGTCACATTTTACATTTGTTGAGAAATAGTTAGGATATTGATTTATTCTAAATTAAATCAGCAACGACAATTTCCATCAGATATTTCGTCTTTTTTGTGTGAGTGTAATTTTGATGAAGAATTTTTTGTTAGAAATATTTAAAAGCTGGACGTTAAACTTGATTTGGAAACAATCTGTGTTTAGGGTAGTTTATCATATACAAGATTTGCAAATATACAAAATGAGTTAGACAGATAAGCAAACACTCATACTGAAAAACAAAGTGGTTATCATAAACAGAGTTTGTTCTTTGCTATCTTGTGTAAAATTCTCCCGAATTATAAAAGTTTTATTGAGTCTTTCAAAATCAAGTATAAAAACTGGCTTCAATCAACGTTTTTTACGGTCGTTTACAACTTGATGACGTGAGTCGAGAATAGATTTTCATGGACGTGAATTTGACAAGTCGTAATTAAAACATGCTTCGCTGTGCATGACGGGATAAAATCTACCTTCGGAAACCCAGTATTACTGATTAAGCGCCAATTACCACGGATATAAAAGAAATATATTAACTACAATAAAACAACCGATTTACCCAAATTGGATCCATTCAAAAATGCAAAACTGCAAAGGTTGTGTGCAGACTCAATACAATTTTTTAACAGACATCTGTGAAACATGGTTTTATGAGTGATACAAGGTTACTGCAACAAATCAAGCATTGACAAAAAGTCCAACCAAAGGCTGCATGGTCGTCAGCTTTGGCCTGTGTCAGCACAGTCATTGAAGAAGCAAATCACCCAGTGTTTACTGTTCCACTGTCTCCATATTTTACTCCTAACTTAATAGTTTGTCAAAAGCTGCGACCTGCAGAAGTCCAAAGTCGCACTCTCGTCTTTCGTGGCTTTCCTTTATTGCCAATGGCTCGCGGATACAATTGCTTTGCAGGTGCATCGTTATAACTCCGATGTAATCTTTGTTCAAAATCATGAGCACTTGCGTTAGAAACAAGACAACAATTTCAAAATCTGCTCATTGACCTTTGCTAAAAGCGAAGCAGCTGTGTTTCGAAATGCTCAGCATGACTTCATTCGAATCTATGGCTTTGTGTCGTTGTTTATGAAATGAAAGTTTTTTCTGATGTTCTTTTAAAAAACGAGTTATTTTTTAATAGGAAGAACTTCAAAGAACTACTGTACGTTGTTTGAAAAACCGTTTAGGCAATCCCAATTAACGTTTTAGTTGAACTTTCAAACGTCTAGTCACTTATTCGCAGGTAGCAACCAAAAAACTGAATGTTGACTTTGCATTTGCCAATAATAGATTTTGCTGGCGCAGACAAAACCGACAGTTACGTGTTCGTTGGTGCTTTCCCCGCACGCCATATAAGGAAACGAAACACATCTGTCGTGACAAGCAATATTGCGTGAAGCTGTCATCATAGGATTACGCAGCATGTTGCAGCTCAAAGCAGCTTCAGGACTTTAATAGCGCAGCCATTATTTTTACTTAGAGCTATGCGCATTTTCGAGTAATTGTAACTTGCCAAAGACGTGTACGTTTTGCTTTAAAGTTTGATTTAATTTTGCAAATTGCGCTTATATTGTAAACGCCATTGATCAACACCTACATTTTATAGTTTTGTAAAAACTGTCGGACGTCCTGACCTAGAGCACTCAAATGAGTAGGCTACTGGCTACCCTCCACAATGGGGGTAAGCAGAGAATCGATCGGCAAATTTTTAATAGGAAATCGATTTCACGTAAAACTGCGCATCCTCAGTCCTGACATCTTATTCAAATAGAACACTAAAACACTCACTAAGATTAAAAAGCGTTTATGTGGCAGTTGCAATCGACATAAGCTCCATGACTGAAGTGTGCGTTTGGACTTTCATAAAAAACCGCCTGGCAAGATCCGCACGTCAGACTTGAGGGTTGCTAAGGCCTCTTTCCCACATAAAAGCGTCAGTTCTTTCTTCACTTTTCTTTGTGGATTTTACATCACTACCACATGCAATTCAACACGATCTGCACGTTTTATACATAATGTAATGCTGCTTTTGACAACAACAGTCTCTTAGAAAAAATGTTCAAGTCCTGCACAACAGCAATTAATAATTGTTCTCCTTTTTTATCTTGGCAGGATAAATATTTCTGAAGTACTGTAAACACGACCTACAGCAGTTGCTTCCAAGTATGTTGTAAGCCTAGGTTTTCCAACATCCAGTTGTTTTCTATACATAGGTTTCAAAACTGTCGCGCCGTTCGTTTCGGCTGCTTTTTTTCTTAGGTCTCGCGTTACTTCTTTTCACTCTGCTGCAAAATACACAACTAGCAGTGCGTCACTATTCACTACTTCTATAGAAATTTTTGTAGTTACCAGTTGGCATGGTTACATCCACAAAATCCTAAACGTCTTTTTTCTTTGAAACTTGCAACAAAATATTTAAAAACGAACATGCTAATTAAAACGGATACCACGCTTCATTGCACTATAGCCACTGACGTTTCTTTTGTCATAGTGTAGTTGATAATTTTGCTTGGATGATGATACATGGCAGTTGTTAAGATTTGCAGGTGCCCAAAGAAATGTTGGAAAGTGAACTGTTAAAATGTTGAACGTACCAAGGCTATGACGATAGGCCATATTGCCGATATTTGTATCATATGTAATTATTCTTCCAAGTTTCATATCTCACTGATCAGTAGATGTTCGTGCAAATACTGCAGGTTATTGGTCTTTGCAGCTTGAGTAGTGTAGTTGTGAAGTGCAATTTGATAATTTCGTACCTATTGCCTGCCAATGTATACTTGCCGATTGTGGAACGAATACAGACTAGCATCAAACGCTTACGAATTGCCTGCAACAATGCCTGAGGAATTATGTATTACATACCCAGAAATATAAGTGTTCGCCCACACCAAGGTACCCATTGCGACAGGACGTTTGATGCCTTGTTTTAGAAACAATCTGTATGTTTTTTCTCAACGCTGTGCATCTTCATCTAATTTTTTTATCCGGTCGCTCCAAATGTCTGATCGATATTACAAATCGTCATTTTTCCTTTATTATTTAACGCTCCTGTGTGAGGGTGACCAACTGCAGTAGTTTTTGTTGCGTTGTTTCGATGTCGGCGTTTCATCAGTATTGCATTTGCGCAGCAACCAAAACGTTCGGCAATTATTTTTTTGGGGAACTGCAAATAGAACCGTGTTAGATTGTCTAGTTAAACTGAATAACCGAGCTAAGCGCGATTTTTACAAAATTCACACCAACGAACAAATACCCTTCTAAGATATGCAGCTTCACACTTATATCCTCGAGATAAAAAAACATATAAATACTAACTTGCTAAATACATGTACAAGATATTTAATCANATGTGACCTAACGAAATTGCCAAAGATCATCAATACACATCAAACTATCATAATTATCACACAAGACAACTGGATAATAAGATACGAACNATTCCTTTATGCAAATCCGTTAAACAACAACGCCATTCTGTTTACAGAGGCTCTAAGCTGAGAAATTGCATTCCAAAGACATATGCAATAGGCCACATCATTCATTCATCAAATTATATAAACAGTTCCTCTTTCAAACATAATTTTCATTGCTTCCCGGTAGAATATACATATTTGCTTCATTCGAACTATGCAGTTTTCGAAAAATGCTGTTCTTTTTGCTACCCATGTTGTTATTTCATAGCAATGTATGTCTTGAAGCTCTTTCTTCGTTTCTTTTTCAGCGATTGGCTTATGTTGTGACGCTGTTATGTTGTGACGTATATGTTGTGACGCTGTTCGTTGCAGTCCGGATGCTTGTGACGTTTTTGCACTCGGTGTGTTGCGGTGTGTTGTAAGTCTTGTGTTTTTTTATTGTGTGTGTGTGTTTTTCCTTTTGCTTTTCTTTATGATAATCACAATCCTTGTATTTCCTTTCTGTTTGTTCCTGTTTAAGTTGACTGACATGTAGACCTCGCGGCCAATTCGCCATTCCTCGTAATCTTTTTTGTTGAACGACGACATATATAAATATCGTGAAAAAATACTAATTGATTGATTGATTCCGTGTGCTTCGTGGCGCTTCATGCTTTTCTTGTGATTCGTCTAACACCCCCAGCATGTCGACGATGTGTACAAGCAAACATGTAAAAAGTGGGTATATATAACTAGCTAGGCACCAGACGACAAATCTTGCTTTAAATTCAGTGAAAACAAACAGTTGTCAGTCTCAAGCTAACAAGAACATTTGAAACCTTGATCAAAACAATTTACAAACTTTTGTGCGCCGCTGAGCACCTCCATCCGATTTTATGTTAGCCGTTTACTTCAAATCCTGATGTTAGAATGCATTCATTTGTCTCCCAGTGCCGGATTGCTTTAAGATTAGTGAATGCGGTTATAGTTGGGGCGCTGTGTCAGTGTTTTGCTCCTGTCTCAGTGTCGACTGTGTTTATCAACTTACACCTAATCTGTGATGGGCTACTAACCATTGCAGTGCTCTTGTGTTATTCGATTACCCTTGTGATATGGACCACGAGACTGAGGCAAATACATAAATAAAAAAATAGGAATAAAAGATAAGATTATCGTCTATTGGTGCGGTTGCTGAGTATCCGACAGCATGTTTCAAAAACATCACATTTGATCCGCTCCTCTGCACAAAAAGCGCGATGATGGCGCATTGAACATGTAAAAATGTTGCAATTGTTCAGCTATAAGCCATTTTGCTTCTTTCTACCAATCTGCTTGTCCTTCCGATTTCACGCCTATCGCGAGATGCCTGGGGCCAACTTCGCATTTGCGATTTTGTTTTTCCTAATGTTTGAACCAGCGCATTCTCGTTTGTAAACGATTTTGTTCCACTTGTGACAGCAGGGTCGGTATCGCAAAAATATCTGTTTCAAACACTTTCATCAGGGATAGAAGAGAAGTTGACTTAGTTATAAAGTATCTAGTCTGTTTTTTGCAAACGTTCAGAGCAAGAGGGTATGCCTATCATGATCATGGAAATATGTTGAGGCGCAAGTACAGTATTCAACTAAATACAAGAACACGCTTTAAGATATCTACACAAAAAGGACCTGAGGATGGTAACAATTAAAACATCTCAAAAATCGGTATTGTTTAATGTGGAAACCAACAACCTAGCAAGAAATTCACATGATTTCGTGTAATGCTGGAAGAAAGAGCAATATTCAACTTCTCTTTTCGTTTATTACCCTAAATATTCTTTGGAACCTGCTTTGCTCAATCATTTTTACGTTTGTGATTGTGGGCATTTAGACGCTTTACCTTGCAGAAAAAGCAAAACATGTTGTTGCAAGATTGTTCAGTTGTGCAACATCTTACATTTGTTAACCTCATGACAGTGCTTTTGTCTAAAACACAATGAGCTTTACATACTCTTTTCACTTTGTCAAAAAACACTGAAGTATATACATTTTTTCAATGCTACGAAACCCAAACAACTTCAAACAAATGTTTTACAACACTTTCAAAAGAAGATAAAACTTCGTACTTTGCAAATTGATAGATTTAAAAAAACTTTGCGTTGACAGTTAAGCAGACTAAACAAACTTCAAATATAAAAATTGGAGCAGAATGAAACTTGGAAGTCTCACAAAATCTTATAAGAAATAGCAACGCAGTTAACAAGGAATGAAATGAAAATATTCGAACGTTCCGAAATATAACATCTTCAGCGAGACTCGAATGAAGTGACGCATTAGAGAATAGAGCATGTCAACGACGCGTAAACGCAAAAAGCTGGCAGGAACTGCAACAATCGATCTATGCGGTAAGTGGCTACTCAAAAACAAAATTCACTGTATCTGAGTCAAAATCTATATTGCTGGTTTCCTCAAACCTTCCTGTTTACAGCTTCTTAAAACAGCCATGTCATGTTCATTGAATGTCGTTAAAAAATTGAACTCTCTGAAATGAGCAATTTCAGGTACGCTTTCTTTCCAATGCCTTACACATTGCTCGAGGACAAGGAAAATACAGCTTCCAGTTCAAAATCGCGAAGCTTTCATGGGCAACGCCACTGGTCACGAACGCCACCCAACGGGAAACGTTTCACGCATAAAAATATGTTTGTCAACAACTTCAATAAATTGGCAACTAAACTTTTGAGCACGGCAGATTTTAAACAAAAAGATTCATACGAATGTCGTTCTATAGATGAACTCATATAGATCCTGCTGTCATAAAATCTCTGCCGTGCAGGTACTTTGAATCAGTTGCCCAATGGCATCAGTCTGAACGACTGCGTTTTGTTTTTTTTGCAACCACCACGGGAAACAGATGGAAATGACCTTCCGGTAAATCAAAAATATTAACAGCAAATTCTTCACTAGTGAAGCTGTAATGTTTTACGTACAACTTCCATCATCAATCACCAACAAGGTTTCCAATATTAAGTAGAATTTTAACATTCTAAATATTAGGTTCAAGCAATGGAGCATGGAGTGGTTGAGCGGTTACTGCTTATATTGTGTACGATTTTCATATTTGTTTACATTTTATATTTTTATCAAAATAAAGACAATTCGAAGCAGGTTGATGCCTGAATAAAAACTGAAAAGTCTACTTCTCTTCAATTTATCCTGATCTCCACTATGCAATTTTGACCTGGGCTAAAGTCTCTGCAACGTATTTAACTCATCTGAAGGTACTTCGTAACCGTTGGATACGCTGTATTTGTAAAATATCTAAAGCTGCTCAAATCCGTCACTCCTGCAAAATATTTCAAATTTATCAAATATATGAATATGAACTAGGAAAATTTATGTACAAAATAGTTCACAATTTCTTTCCAAGTTTTAGCGAAAGGCATAATTATCCCACTAGTAACAACCTCACCAAAACTTCATCAACAAATCTCTAACACGAAGATCTATACAATACACAAGGCCAAGACTCCGAAACAATACACCCAAAGATTTAAGAATACATCATTCCTAGTTTTTGGTCTTTTGTCCGACATACAAAAGATACTTAGTGGATCAAGTTATGTTGTAACATATCTATTTCCAATGCCTTATCATCTGGGAAATACTTTTAATTTTTGCTTCTGGGCTCCAATTCTGTTTAGTGCTAACGATTTAACCTCGAGTCAAAGATTTTTATTTTTATTTTTTCTTGAATTACCATGACCTTAGTGTACTTTTTAGGACTCTACTGTCGTTAACATGCACCTATTTCATTTTTCAAACGATTCATTACGGGGTGATAATGTTATTATTCTACTGTTTTCTCTGTGTGCATTTGGTGTTAGTTGTGTCGACACTGATGAGATAACACTTATGTGACTGAAATAAGATGTCGTAGTGAAGGTCCAGAATATTATGATGGCGCTCTGTTATGCTACGACGTGACGTTAATTATAACGTTACATAATGCAGTGCTTACTGTTTATTTGTATTGCTTACTTATAAGATTTGTTAATACACGTGTCCAGTTAGTTACGTGTCCAGTTAATTGCCTTGTCCAGTTAATTGCCTTTTGATTTTGTTAGTTGACGCAGTTAATTTTTCACTAACCTAATACCTAACAATAGGAACGTGCTCCATTTGCCTCATATATATGTCCTGTTTTCAAATATTTACCGGTGACTCCCCCTTGGTCGGTTCAATATGCTAAATTACATTGCCGTCTGTTATCGAGTTTCCTCTGAGATAATCGGCTGTTGCTGCTGACGTTGCTGATGCTTTTCCATGTCTTTTGTTTGCGTGTTGCGTTATTTATGTGGTTGCTTGTGGGGCTCGACCCAATGACCTTGCGGTCCGTCGCCCCATAAGAAAAATTCAAACTTCATCGCGTCACCGCAAGTGAGGTTACTCAAGTAAATACACGTGCAATGCAGCAGCACAATGAAAAACAATTTTAATGAATAACACAAGATTGTTAGGAGCAGATAGCAAAAGATTGCAAAAATTATTTGCAGGACGTAACAAATTTGCAAAGCCTACAANCGCAAAACGTAGCATTAAAAATGTTTAGGAGGTCGCCCGCTCTATAAATAAATGATCAACAATTTTGACAACAAAAAATAAATGATCAACAATTTAAAAATTGTTGTTCAGAATAGACGACAGTTCTGTAAATTCTATCACTAACGTTTGAAGCAAAGCTTAACTAAACTATATTAAATTGATGTTGTTAATGAAACAAGTTTAAATCAGTCTCAATAAAACCACAAGGACAATATTGGTAACACTCCTGATTTATATTTAAAAGACAGTGTTGAAGTCGATNTATGTACTTTATATATNATTTTTATATTGTGTGTCGCAGTCAATATATTGAAAATAACTTTACATTCAACACTCTAAGTAATGAATGCTGAGGTTTTGCGATCAAATGTGCTTATTGCATCACAAACGTACCAAAAATGTTCAGACGATGTAATTCTTGTTTAGGAAAGTACTTATCTGCACCTGCTTTCTATTTTTTACGCACTGCAATAATATCGCGTCATTGTGTTTACACGTTTTTTTGCAATATCAAGCGCAGTGACTCACTCTCTACAAAAAAAGAAAAATGTTGGTTTCTTTTTCAGTTTACGCATAAAATTTCCTCTGAAAGACATGCGGTGTAGAGAATCCTAGCAAGCGATGCTTCATAGCTGCTTGCGCAAAACTTTTTCTGTAGCATTTTAATCGAATTATATGATTTATCTACAATTAGGTGCTGGCAACCTTTCTACGTCAACGGGCCGAATCCTGCACCCGTTAGTGATTGGTGGCCACTGGGTCGCATTGTCTTACTATTCTTATATCGATTCAAATTAATATTAAAAGTACTGTGAATAATTCTAACATTTGTCAATAAGTAATAAATAGTTTTGGTTGACCAGATGACCCATATTCCTTCACTATTCCTAAGTGACACTGACACTCTTTGTTAGCATTAGTCAATTCACTTTGCTGCTGTGTTTCCGTTGGTCAATTCACTTGCTGTTGTGTTTCCATTGGTCAATTCACTTGCTGTTGTGTTTTCATTGGTCAATTAATTCACTTGCTGTTGTGTTTTCATTTATTCCGAATTTAACTGATGATTGGCTACTTTTTTGCAATATGGTTTTTGCATTGTTTCTTTTTATAAGCTGAGTAATATGAACTAACAAATCAATCAATCTTTTTTGCATTGTTTCTTATTATAAGCTGAGTCATATGAAACAACAAATCAATCAAATCAATGGATGTCAGGTTTTTGAAAGCTTTATGTCAGTCTTCTCATTATAGTTCAAACAGGTTTCTTATTCCACACGTATCATGTTTACTGCTATTGAAAGAAAAATGACTGAGGACAAACGTTGTACTATAGCTCGTAACCTAAATGTCAATGGAGGACAAGGAACTACTTCTGGTGACAGTATTTACCCCGTTTCATGCTTACTTTGCTAAGATAATTTAGTTTAAGTACATCATGAAATGCAATTAGCATTTAATTAAATTTAACATTAGCAGCGGGTGAGAGTTCATTATAGAGTTCACTTCACAAAATATTTTTGTAGCGTACTGGCATAACCTGAATAGTGATTATTAAACAGAAAAACATTCTTTTAACAACAGCATTTTTCTTCAACAACAGTAACTGGTTTTGCGTTCTAATACTGTAACTGAATCTGGCGGAATAGCCAATCTAATCGAAAACGTTCTGGGGTGATAAGTTAACTCTATCCAAGTGCGTAGAAAAAAGATTAACAACGGTGAAATGTACTGCCACTGATACGGTCCTAGAATGCGACTGTGGAAATATGATTTGGTTAATACAAAGCAAGCGTATTCGTCATAATAGTTTCGCATAAATAGGCAAAGCAAAGCAGGCAGAACACACACCGATTCCATTACTTTGTTTTTTCTAACAAGTAGCTGCACAATTAATCCTGCGCGGGTTGAAAATTCTTGCCCGCCCCGCCCCGCACCCGCAAACATATAACCCGTCCGCAACCGCAGACTTTAAGCCATGGCTTGGAACTTGTTTTTTGGGGGGGAATTGTGAAAATTTGGCCCTTTTCGGAAGTAGTTTAGCCGCAGTATATTTGTTTGGTCTTTTGTCTTTCTTTCCGAATTTTTATAAATTTGGCCGAATTTGGCCTAATGTGCGTGTGGTACCACATTCTGGAATTTAGACACTCAAAATGTCTTCATGTACACTCTCACAAGCACGCTTCCCTTCCCGACAGTTGAAATCACCCACCTTCCAAACCAACATTACGGAAATATTAACAATGCATAGTGATCATTGTTATTGTAATCTATCGACCGAATTTCTAATCTGCAGTTTATTTCCTGATCGCAATTGCTGAAACTCACGCTGATTCGTTAAGCAGTATAGCAACTTGATGGTAAGTTTTGGGCATGGTGAGATCAGTCAAATGGTTGGTCTCTAACATGTATAGATCAGGCATTTGCAATTGAATGGCTTAGCGGAATGTCGCCTCCGATAAAAAAGCACAATGCAGAATCGGAAAACGACTTCCCATCGGCAAAATAGGCTGTGATAAACGGGATTGAAAGTGCTTACTGCAAACTATGCATGAAATCATTTCGTCCTAAGAAAAAAACTTTGAGATTGGATGCGTTATTTGCGGAGCACAAACGCAATGAAAATGCAGTTAGCGTCATGATGGCCTTTAAACCTGCAAAGTCATGATCTTTTCCGACCGGGTAAAAGATACGGACTTGTAATTAGCTGTCAGTATTTCTTTTTGCTTCCATAACTCTCTGTCAAAGCTCACATACACATGTATATAGCTAGATTTGCTCTCCAGTATCAAAATCGGCAAAGGCTCGATCCTGTTATTACTTGTATCCGTAAACTTTTGTGACTTTTGCCTTTGGATTTTCATACGCTGCGATTTGTTTATTGGTAACACCAATTGCCAGTTGATGTACACTTTACACTATGAACCACATGCAGAAAAATTGGTTAAAGGTGTTTGGTTTGGCTATGAAGTCGCGGAGTACGCCAGTAGCCTGAATTGGATGGAGAAATCATAATCTCGTCGGTTTAGGAATATTAGCTTTCTAAATTATGTCCACAAAATATTTGTTTATAAAAGTACATGAAAACGACGTTTGGCCTTCAGCAAGAAGCATCGGCCGTTATAAGAATTTGCCTGGCCATTTACGCTGACGAAATATGTACCAACCCAGACAGCGCGATCTAGAACTGCGGTTGTCGCATGGTATATTAGCTTACTTTCTTCTCTCACGCAGTCGCGTGATGGCGGCATGCAGTCGCATAATGCGTAAACGCAATGCCTCAACGATTTCAAGCCGATGCTGCAATGTTGCTGTCGCATTAGTGAGTATTCATGCGTTATATTGACCGTTCAACTGTGTTACATTAACCACTTTCAATTCACACCTGCCGAAACGCCAGCATTATTGCCGTTGTAGTCTAGTTAACCAGTCAGATTTAGATTATAGGACACACAACCTTAATTTATGTAACAAAGTGATACCAGCTGGCACGCAACATAACCAACACTGGTGACCTTCGCAAACGTCAGAGCTTTGTTCCAGTCCCGTCGCCACGAGTGGGCTTTGGTGGGCTTAGCCACCTCAAACAAAACTCCAACCCCCAAATTGAAATATGAAACAGTAGAAGTCAATGCAATACCAAATTTTCAGACGTCAAGCCTCCCTGCGCAAACGTAAAGCCCCCTTATTGAAGACTTTCTGGCGACCGTTCTGCCTTGTTGTGCATGTAGAACGTCGTCGATTCTTATGATACCAGACTGTAAAAAGTTTTCGAGGCCTATGCTAGAATTTTTGTTTATGTGAATGCTGTAACGCCTGTTACTTGTGTAGATAATATTTTGATGAAATTGGTGTTCAAATGAACTCGGCATGCATCGAATAAATTAGTTTGATGTGAAAAAATCGTCCTCAAAAGTGTCTTTTGGGTGGAGGGGTGCTGGAATGAACCTTGCCTGGACGCACCGGCAAATTTAAGATGTACAAGGAGCAACGAGAATGTGTTTGCTTACGTTTAAACAGATCGTGTCATGGTTGATTGAGCAGGATAACGTCATACGCTGTAAGGGGGAGCTGAAATGGATCTTGCTTATAAGCTGGAATGGTTTGCGCCAGCCCTGCATCCAGTTGTGTAACATTTGTGTCTTCCACCAGGTCCGTAACCAGCTCGGGACATCGGGGGGGGGCAAAAAGCTTTCTAAGAGGGACCCAAATTTTTGAACTATGTCCAACAGTTTTAAATTATGTCCAACACATTTTTCCAGGCGGAGGGGGAATTTTTAGGTGTGACTTCGCCCCCCTGCGCCCCGCTAGTTACGGGCCTGTCTTCCACCGTTCAAGGAGGTCAAATGGTTCGTTGTTTTTGGTTGTCAGTTCTGAAACACTTCGATCTTTTGGGATTTTGTCCTTGTCCTATACCTTCATCATGATGCTTGCCAGTTCTTGAATCCTCTAATAGTTGATGTTGGGAAACAAAAAGGGTCACAGCATTTTTGTAAACTCGATATTGTCATAAACTTCATTTTACTCCAGTTATCTTCTGAATGGTTTATTACACTGTAAAACGCAGTCGCCACATACGGGAGTACAACACAGGCCTGATTAAGGGTACTAGAGGCCTAAGGCTGTTTACTAGAGAAGGGCTTATAATTTTGCAAACTAAGCTACAAAAAGTAATAGAAATGCACACATGCAATGTTAAATGAAAGAATCTTGCAAAAGAACTGTATTGCTTTAGTTAGTGTGATCAGATATTTTGTCAAATTTGATAAATTTTTGGAGATAATTCGTTAGTTACTTGTAATAAAAACCATAGATAAAAAAAATTCATGGCCGGATTTTCCAGAGCCTAAGGACGGGTGTAAACAATCGCGAAGTCTTGCGAAGTTCTACAAACGTAAACCACGTTGTGGTTCACACACTTACGAAATCAGAGGAAGTTCAGTGTCCAACTTCGGGTGATTCCCCAACCTTGGGAAAGAATGTAAGATGGGAATAGCGACGCCTACACTTGCAGCTTAACGCCATGGCAAGGTTTTTTGACACGAATACATTGGTGGAGCTAGCTTAACCTTGCTGAATAGCACATTTCACTTTTTCTCATTCGTCTGTGTGTCGGTCATGAGGTTTTCAGTGGTTAGCTTTTTAGGCAAGAAGTAAGGCTACAGCCATAGTAGCCTAATGGTTAATCCGGCACTTAGTACAGCACGGGAAATCTTATGTTACCTGACCATTGGAAGCAACTCCATATTGAGCTTCGTACTTGTTGATGCCAATAACAAGACGTCATACCAGAGGCGTAAGTTTGTTTTGGGGATGAAATAGGGAAACAGGATTCTGCGTTTACGAGTATGCAGATTATGTTTCCAATTCTTCAAAATTCTGTTCGGACTTGTATTTATTCAAGAATGTTTTTGTGTTACCAAAAACTTCATGACTTGCCGTTATGCATAAACTTTTGCGTTTATCAAACCGAATTTAGATTTTTTGAAATCACTTAATATAACAAAACTGTAAAGGAATATAGCACCGAAAAGAGTTCCCCAGAAAGAAAACTAATTTTCCACCTCTTATCAAATAATAGAATAGCTACTAGCTGTTAACTGAGGCATTTTGCATTATCAACCATTTGTTGCACTGCGACGCTTCTTCAAAATAACTGTGTTGTAAGTTTATGTTTTGCATTTTCTTGAAAAACAGATAAATACATTCAACCATAAAAACAAATGCCACATTTGTAGTCAGAAAATACACAATCTGTTATCAAAAATAAAGTGAGTTTAAACCTCACACAATGAACTGCGGGCGACACGATGCAGTTGCAGCAAATTCGTTGCTTAACTGAGGGCGTGAGCAAGATGTTCACTTCGAGTAGCAGTAAACCTTCTAGCCGGCTTTCATTTATTCCAGACATAATGGCTGTGAGGGTTTATTCACGTTTTGAAAAGAAACGCCATTTTTGCTTGTGGTCGCAGCCAAAGTAGCCAGAAGTTGAAGCAGGTGTGAAATACTGGGAAAGAAAACACTGCATTTATTCAACACTGAGAGTGTCGTTTTTGTCCTTTCTCAGTTTCCACCTGCAAACGTGTTCTTTCAACAAAAAAATTCAGTCTTTGTCACCGCCTTGGAAACACCAAATGCATCGATAGCAATCTATGGCTACTTTCTTTGTTCGGATAGCATCTCACATCTCCTGGTCCCAATACGGGTTACTTGTTTGCTACTACTTGTCACACCGAGTCGTTTCCGTCCGCATATCCGAGCAGCAGATGAAATCACAGCTGATTTGAACAGCCACTACTCCACACCATGTTCGCTGTGCATTTCATGTGTTATTCGTTAATAATTGTTTGTTGCTGTGTTGCAGCATTGTACGTGTATTTTTCGAAGTTAGTTGCAAAAAACTCAAAACGTAGCCTTTCAGACTGATGCAATTTATCAGCTGATTCATGATACGTGGCAGGAATATCATCGAAACAAGATCTATATGATTGCAGCAGTAGAAAGTCTTTCGTATGAGTTTTGTCGTTTGAAATGTTCGTGGGTAATGAAGAGGTTGGTTGCCAATTTGTTAAAGTTATTGACAAAAATATTTTCGTGCATGAAACGTCTGCCGTTAGGTGGCGTACGTGACCAGCGACGTTGCCCATAAAGCTTTCTGAGTTAATTTGTCAAGTAAACAGTCATATTTCTGGAAGCAGTATATACCTTGCCTTCAAGTAATGTCTAAGTTACTGGAAAGGAAGTATATTTGCAACTTTTGATTTCAGAGAATTTAATTTTTAACGATATTCAATAAAAATTAAAAGCTTGTTTTATAAAGCTGTAAGCAGGAAGGTTTCAAGAAACCTGAGCAGCAAGAAGCAATAAAGGTTTTTACTCAGATACAGTGAGTTTCGTTGTTAATTAGCCACTTACTGTATAGAATAGATCAACTTTTGCACTTTATTCCAGTTTTTTTGCGTTTACGCGTCGCTGGCAGGCTTTGTTCTGTAAAGCGTCACTTCATTCCAACTTCGTTGAAGCTGAATGCAGATGTGTTTGGAAATGCCCAAACTGATTTCATTTCAATCGTTAATTACTGCGTTCGTGTTTCTTATATGACTTTGCAAGACTTTCAGGTTTCACTCCGTTCCAAACTTTTCCACGTATTTGATAGACGTTGTTCGCTGACAGCTGAAAAGTTTTGCCAATATATGACATTGGCAAAGTGCAAAGTTTCAGCTTTTCTTAAAGACAATAAAAATATTTATTTGGAGAAGTTTGGTTTCCATACCATTAAAAAAAATAAATTAAAACTTCATAGTTTTTCTGACAAAATCTCTGTTACTGTTTTACATTTTTGATGTGTGATTTTCTCCAACGGCGGTGTAATTAGTGCATAATCAGCATGTGCGCCTATGCATTTGCCAATTTTTCCCATTTTCGAGACGGTATGCTCGAACATAGGCGGTTTTCGGTGTGCTTCGTGGAAAACTTATTAAATCAAGCTTTGTTGCTTTGCACAGGTACTAGTATCGTTATACTAGTTTCTTAAAGCCAAAATATCCCGGTCGTAAACCTGTTTTATTGCAGTTATGCGCTTCAAAAAGTCAAGATGTTGCAAAACTAAACAATCTTGCAATAACATGTTTTGCTTTACTGCAAGGTACAGCGTAAAGCACCCACATTTATAAAAATGACTGAACACAGCCGATCACGAAGAACATCTACAGCAGTAAATGATATCAGAAAAAAGGAAAATGTCTTCACTGCTTCCCGCGTTTTACAAAATCTTCTGAATGTATTGGAAAGGGTTTGGTTTCTACGCTACGAAACATCGCTTCTATTGATGTTTCAATTGCTACCTTGTTCAGGTCTATTTTAAGTAGCTATATAAAATGTTTTTTCGTATTTAGTTACTCGACACACTTCCAAGCTCTGTCAGTACACATGATGCAAATCAAGTCTAATCATTACTTCGAAGCATCAATGTTGTATGACCGGATGTAAAGAAGCAATCGCTTTTGTTGAAATAAGGATGATTTTGGCCTACAACAAAACAAGCCCTCGACATTAACAAAAATCGCATTTATCAGACTTAAAAACCGCATTGCATCACAGCATAATTATTAAATGAAAAAAGAAAACAGTGGAAAACTGATACAACTTCGTTATCTTGCATTGTTTCCCTTGAAGTGCTCTGAAAAGATTTTACCTTTCAAAAATAAGTTGAAAAGAGGGTATTTCTGGAACAGTGACAGCAGTTAAGTTCTCTAAATGCACTCATGCAATGTTTTAAAAATGCCTACGTGTTTTTGTGTTACATCTTTAACAAAACTATTTATAACTGCGCCGCAGAAAGCAAAAATGGCTGGTGTTTTCGAAATCTGAACAGAAGATGCAAATTTAACAATAATATCAGTGAGTAAAGTAAATCTGACAATTTGGGTATTTGCAGTATTCTTTCAATTATCATCAAAAAGTTATAAATAAACCTCCAGCAAGTGCTGTCAAACCCTCCAAAGGCAAAAATACCCCAAAAGGTGTTTTAGAATGCATCAAATTAAAGAATAAAATCTCGAACTCAATTCCTTTTCATATAAAACCCAAAAAACAAGATTTTACGGTCCTAATCAAATTTGTTGCTATACCAACTCACAACGCATAGTTTATGTAGAACTGTTAGACGTTCCTAACAGGAGACTGGACTGTCGCAGAGCCGTGATAGGCAAAGATTACTAAACGTCGTTGTAACCAGCGACAGTTCGTGTGTTTTTCTTTACTTGTGTTCAAGTGCCAACATTTCGCCTGTAAGATTTGTCTTACATTTGCAGGACTGATGATGCGTTGGAAAACGCGAAACTAGTTTCCCCGTCAATAAACTG